>Ga0207800_1000161_pt1 | contig 23593 bp, 14 predicted proteins | sample LuqExpMetageno11_FD_187769 | JGI IMG/M metagenome (GOLD analysis project Ga0207800, IMG submission 187769) | Tropical forest soil microbial communities from Luquillo Experimental Forest, Puerto Rico - Sample 11 (SPAdes) | ecosystem: Environmental > Terrestrial > Soil > Tropical forest ... | reverse complement strand
TGGGAGCGACTGAAACATTGGTAGCAACAGTATTACCTGCCAATGCTGCCAATAAAAATGTTACATGGAAATCAGACAGTGCAGCGGCAACAGTAGACAGCGCCGGAGTAGTAAAAGGTGTCAGCCCGGGGACGGCAGTCATCACTGCAACAGCCCAGGATGGCGGAAAGACAGCAACTTGCACTGTAACGGTAACACTTATAGATATCTCTTACTTCACAGGCATTGGCTTCAAGAGGTCAAATAGCCCCATAGTTGAGAGTGCCGGCGACCTGAGTGTAAGCCAGGAAATAAAATCTGACGGCTCAGTAGGAATTACAGTTTCATCACCGGCAAAGAGCTATGTAGACTCCGGATTTGTCATGGCAGCGGGAACCCTGGGAGAATTGGGAAGCATTGAAGTACAGGGGACCGGAGACTATGGCTTGAACCTCTACTTCGATCTTGATGGCAACGGCTTTTTCCAATGGAATGATAACGGGACATATGTTGATGTCGGTGGAGACAGATATGCATTGTATGAAGAAGCCAATGGTTCGACAATCAGTATAAATGGATCTTCGAAATTCGGATTACAAAAACCGCAAGATGGCGAAAAATATGTAAATACATTGGATGAGCTTAAAGCAAAATTTCCCGCGAATACGCCCGTAGGTATTTGGGTGGGAGTAACCAGAGGAGGCAGCGAGCCTGCCGAAACGATAAGCGCTGATATCCGATCGGTAAATGTAACACATATTACTCCGCCGGATTTACTGACATTAACAGCGCAAGGTCTTGCAACCTGGGACAATGGGACAGTATTCAGAGGCGTGGACGTTGAATTCTCGCTGGGTGATAACTTCACAAGCATGAAGAATATTGCGTCAATGGTCGTAGACCTGTATGCGGGTGGACTAAAGCTGGCAACAAATACGGCCAGAATGACGGAATGGCAGAAACTGTATCCGGCAGCAAAGCAGTGCAGTACGCCATTTATAGCGATAAATGGCAGCTTTGATACGGCAAACGATGTTTGGACATACGGATCATGGGAGCCAAGACCGGATGTAGTACCGACAAAGGCTGTAATCACAATCACGGATGTATTCGGGAAAGTATACACTGCGGAAACCGGCGCTTTGACGGAAACTGCCGGACTCACCTGGAATGCCTTGCTTAATACTCCGGATATTGCAGTGACAGTGCTTTCCAGCACACGATCAAATTCAGTAGATACAACAAATAATACAATCAGCAACTTTGGGTGGTTTGCCGTTAAATTTGACAGCCCTTTGGACCTGTCAGCCGGCAGTAAAGGCAACCTTGCCATCAATTATGAGTTTTCGACTGATAACGGTGCTACGTGGGAGCAAGCAAAAAAAGCAGATGGGACAGTATTCTTTAAAGATAAAGCATGGACAGGATATTTAAACAGGGAAGACGGTACCAAATATCCTGGTGCAAATTCAGGAGATATCATTCCGGCAGGTGTGATTATCGATTCAAATGAAACAAAGGTTGGGGAAAGGGCCGCAAATGCTTACAGTGCAATTATTGCTGCGGATGCGACTGTCATGGTCCGAACTGTTTTGAATATCACGGATAACTATGGAATCAAACTTGCTCCCATCACGCTTGACCCTGTCACATTTATTAACGGAGTACCGGATAACATGGGCATTGATATCTATGATAAGCAGAAATGACTTCTGATTGAAATAAGAATCACCGGCGCATCGAGCGCCGGTGATTTTTAAACAAGACTTCGCTATGTTTCATGAAGTAAAACGACCTCTAGGCCGCTAAAGCTTGGAGGCCGTGCTATTTACCGGAGTTAAAGCTCTGATGCTTTGAATACTATAGTTGTAGTTCGTGCGAATATATTATCAATGACGGCGTCATACTTAATTCAGGTATGCTGAAAATGACGCGTGAAATTAAAGCTAAAATATCGGACAGGGCGTGCGAATGAAATACAATTGTAGTACAATATAGTTGCAGCGTAAGCCATGCGGACATCACTGCAGTATACATACGGTAGGATGTTTAGCGCCTTGAGGCGCGGATATCCTTTAAAGCATCCAAGAAAGGAAACCTTTTACAAATGAACTTTAAGGTATTTGCGAGAACATTGTTTTTAGTGGTCGTCATCGCGGCCGTTGCATTTACAATATATTCGAACATATCCGATGGAAAAACAGGGACGGGAAATAGAGCAGCTGTTGAGGATACGCTGACTTCCGTTCAGGGACAGGGAGGCGGGACAAACAGCAGCCAGACGTCAAATACCGCGGATAATACGGGGGCGGGCAGTGAAGCGCAGGAAAGCGGTACAAAAAGCAATTATGTGAAGGATGACGTCTCGATAAATATATCAGCATTGGGCGATGTGGCGCTAGGTCAGGATCATACATACCTGTACGGGGACTCCTTCGACTACGTATTCGATAAAATAAAGGGCGATTACAATTATTTCTTTTCAAATGTCAGGGATATCCTGTCAAAGGACGATCTCACGATCGCCAATCTTGAAACGACGCTGAGCAGCGAGACCGTAAAGGCTGAAAAATACGATTACGGAAACAATTATTGGTTCAACGGCAAGCCGGAATATGCAAACATACTAAAGGCGGGCAGCGTTGAGATAGCCGACCTGGCGAACAATCATACATATGATTACGGGCAGAAGGGGTTCGAAGCGACCGAAAAGGCACTCGACAACGTCGGTATAGATAACTTTGGTTATACAAAGGTGCTTTACAAGGATGTAAAAGGCATCAAAATAGGAATGGCGGGCTTCAACCAGCTCGGAGAATATGAGCAGGGCCTGGATATGACCAAATTCAAAAAGGACGTCGGCGACACCATAAAAAAGATGCGCAGCGAGTGCGATCTGCTCATTGTAGAATTCCACTGGGGCAAGGAATACAAGTACAAGCAGGACGCCATACAGACCGAGCTTGCGCACCTTTCGATAGACCTGGGGGCGGACCTGGTATTGGGTGGCCATCCGCACGTATTGGAGCCGATTGAGAAATACAAGGGGAAATACATTGCCTACAGCCTGGGCAATTTCTGCTTCGGCGGCAATAAAACGCCGAATGACTATGATACCGTGATATATCAGCAGACCTTCACGTTCGATTCCGATAAAGTGCTGCAACCGGTTGCCGAGCCAAAAATCATACCCTGCTCGGTATCCTCGAGGTCAGACTTGAACGTTTATCAGCCCACCGTCGCGACAGGCGGGCAGAGCAAAAGGGTTTTTGAAAAACTGGCCTTTACTCCGACGCTGAGCGATGAGGAAAAGGCTGCGTATGCTGAGAAGAGCGATATGGTCAGGCTCGACGCTCTCGTAAAGAATATTGAGATACAGCTCAGATATGCCGGTTCAAACAATGTAATCGGCAAGCCCGTATACGCATCGAATACGGCTTACCTTAGAAAAGGCACTGCCGACAAGCTTGATAAAGCCAACAAGCTCCTTATGAAGCAGGGTTTCATGATAAAGGTCTGGGATGCTTACAGGTCCCAGAAAAATCATCAGCTTCTGTATGATAACGCACCCAACAAATCTATTTTCATGGACCCGAAGAAAGCACCATCAAACCATACGAGAGGGGCCGCGGTGGACTGCACGCTCGTTACATTGGACGGCAAAAAGGTCGACATGCCCAGTGACTTTGACGATGGGACCGCCCTGGCATACAGGACATATGAAAAATGTACCGAAGCGCAGAGGAAGAATGCGCTGATACTTGAGAAAGCCATGAAGAGCAGCGGCTTTATCCCATACTCGAATGAATGGTGGCATTTCGACGATACCGAGTACAAGAGCTACCCAGTTCTTGCAAGCTATCCGAAATAAGTATTAATACCGTCCGGCAGATATATGAATTAGATAAACCTGACAGACTGAAAGCCGGATTGATGAACGAAATAAACCGAATGCGAGGATAACAATGGAAAAATACGCACTGGAAGTATATATGGAAAACCTGCAGGGGAAAGCGCTTCTGCTGTCCCACAACTGTACGCGGGAAACCGGCATGAAGCTCGTCAACAGCGTTGCGTACGACTCCAACAAGGCAGGGCAGAATACTTTGTTCGTCTGCAAGGGCGCAGGTTTTAAGGAAGCCTATCTCGATGCGGCCGTTCAAAGGGGAGCGATCGCCTATATAAGTGAGACCGATTATCACAAAACGGTGCCATGCATCCTTGTCAGCGATGTAAAGAAAGCGTTGTCGCTGATAGCGGCCGTATACTATGACCACCCTGCCGCAAAGCTGAAGATCATCGGCATTACCGGGACCAAGGGCAAATCGACGACAGCATATTATATAAAATACATATTGGACGAATATCAGCGTGAACAGGGTAAGCCCGAAGCGGGCATTATTTCCTCAATAGACACCTTTGACGGTGTAATAAGAGAGGAATCCCATCTTACGACGCCGGAATCGCTGGAGCTTCAGCTGCATTTCAGTAATGCCGTCAACAGCGGCCTGCAATATATGGTTATGGAAGCCTCGAGCCAGGCTTTGAAATACGGCAGGCTGCACGGCGTAGAGTTCGACGCGGGCGTTTTTCTCAATATTTCAGAGGATCACATAAGCCCCATCGAGCATAGCGACATGGAGGATTATCTGGCTGCAAAGCTGACTATTTTCAGTCACTGCAGGACTGCCTGCATCAATCTTGATTCGGACCAGCTCCCCAGAATAATCGAAGCTTCAAGGGCCGCCGAAAAGGTACTGACCTTCGGCACCAGGAAAGAAGCGGATATCTACGGCAGCGGTATCAGGAAGGAGGGCTTCGACACACATTTCCATGTAAGGTGCGACAGGTTCGACAGAGAGTTCGTGCTGACGATGCCGGGCCTTTTCAACGTAGAAAATGCACTTGCGGCTATCGCTGTCGCATATGCGCTGCGCATACCGGAACAGTACATTTACACCGGCCTAAGAAAGGCGCGTTCGAGCGGAAGGATGGAGATCTATTCGAATAGTAACAGGGACCGTATAGTCATAGTAGATTACGCTCACAACAAGCTCAGCTTCACCAAGCTCTACGAAACCGTCAGGGCCGAATTCCCCGCAATGAAGATCGTTACTGTTTTCGGCTGCCCGGGCGGTAAGGCGCAGATCCGGAGAAGGGATCTCGGATTGCTTGCGGGCATGCACTCGGACAAGGTTTACCTGACTGCTGAAGATCCCGGTCCCGAAGACACAAGGGACATCAGCGAGGATATCGCTCAGTATGTAAGGCAGAACAATGAGAATTATGAACTGATCGACGACAGGGAAGAGGCGGTCAGAAAATCGATATTGTCGTCCGAACCCGGAACAGTGATCCTCATTACCGGCAAGGGCAACGAAACACGACAGAAATATGGCAAGGAATACATTCCTGTGCTTTCAGACGTGGAATTGACTAAAAAATTCCTTTCAGAACTCGATTCAGCAAAATAAATCTGCGGAATACTTATTGAAAATACATCCGTCAGCAGTTACTCTATAATGGTGATAGGCAGTGGTCAGCCTATTGCTTGCTTATTCTGTCATTCAACTCGTTAAGGTACACCCAGCGTTCCAAGGCTTCTTCGAGCTGCTTTTCAAGCTGTTCCTTAGCCGATAGCAGCTCCTGGAGCTTCTCAAAATCCGACGAAGCTTCGTTGATAAGTTTGTCGGTCTCGCTTAACTTATTTTCCAGGCCGGCGATCAAGTCATCTATCTGTTCGAATTCCTTTTGCTCCTTATATGTGAAACGAAGGGGCTTGTTTCCGGCGCCTGCAGTTCCTTTTTTGCCGCCGGTTGCCTGCCTGGAGCCTTCAGTTGCTTTCAGCACGCTGCCGCTGCCTATGCCGTCGGCTTTTTCGCCGGCACACTCTGCGTAATATGAGTAGTTGCCCTCATATCTTTCGACTGTACCGTCGCCAGGAAGCAGGAGTATCTTTTCAGCTACCCTGTCGAGGAAGTACCTGTCATGGGACACGGCAATGACAGCTCCCGGAAAGTCGTCGATATAGTTTTCGAGGATCGTGAGCGTCTGTATATCCAGGTCGTTTGTAGGTTCGTCGAGCAGCAGCACATTTGGCGCGCCCATCAGGACACGCAGCAGGTACAGCCTCCTTCTTTCCCCTCCAGAGAGCTTGGATATGGGCGTCCATTGGACTGACGGGGGAAACAGGAACCTCTCGAGCATCTGCGAAGCGCTGATAACACCCTCCGACGTCGTAAGGTATTCAGCCTCGTCGCGGATGTACTCAATAACGCGCCTGCCCGTATCCATATCTTCGCTTTCCTGCGAAAACAGGCCTACCCTGATAGTCTCGCCGAACGTTACGCTTCCGCTGTCGGGCTGCAGTTTGCCTGCTATCAGCCTGAGCAGCGTGGACTTACCGGCGCCGTTAGGCCCGATTATACCTGCCCGGTCATCCCTGGGAAGCATATAACTGAAGTCATCGAGGACCTTCCTGCCATCGTAGCTTTTTGATATATGATCGAGTTCTATCGTCTTTTTCCCCATGCGCGCAGAACCGGCCTGTATCTCGATATTTTCGTATGCTTCCGGAGAGCGCTCTTCATTAATCTTTTCAAAACGGTCGATCCTTGCCTGCTGCTTGGTCGAACGTGCCTGCGCTCCGCGGCGTATCCATGCGAGCTCGCGCCTGTAGAGGTTCTGCCTTTTTCTTTCGGACGCCTGTTCCAGTTCTTCGCGTTCGGCCTTCATTTCCACAAACTTGCTGTAATTGGCCTGGTAGCTGAAAAGTCTTCCGGAATCGAGCTCGATTATCCTGTTGGTGACCCTGTCGAGGAAATATCTGTCGTGCGTTACCATAAGCAGCGCGCCCCTGCGACTGTTCAAATATTTTTCGAGCCAGTCTGTCGCGGCATTGTCAAGGTGGTTGGTCGGCTCATCGAGTATCAGCAGGTCAGAGGGATGTGTGAGAACTGCTGCAAGCGCGGCTCTTTTCCTTTGCCCGCCAGAAAGGGTGCTGAGCTTTGCGTCGAATTCTGTAATGCCGAGCTTCGTAAGCATTGTCTTGACTTCATATTCGCCGGATACCCTGGCGGCTTGAGGCAGTTCGTTCAATACATGCTCCAGTACGGTCACATCCTTGTCGAACTCGGGTAACTGTGGCAGATAACCGGTACGCAGACCGTTAATCATTGTTATCCTGCCTTCGTCCGGGATTTCGATGCCGGCAATGACCTTCAGAAGCGTCGACTTACCTGTCCCGTTGATACCGATGACGCCTATTTTCTCGCCTTCGTTAATACCGAGGGATATCTGACTGAAAAGAGCCTTTTCACTATAGCTTTTTGAAATTTTCTCAGCTGACAGGAGGTTCACTAGCTGTACATTTCCTTTCGCAATGCCTGTATTTCTTCGCTTTCGAGGTATTCGTCATAGGGCATCTGTTTGTCGATCAGGCCCTTTGGCGTAATCTCCATTATCCTGTTCGCTACGGTCTGCACAAATTGGTGATCGTGGGATACGAACAGTATTGTTCCCTTGAAATTCATGAGACCGTTGTTCAAAGCGGTTATGGATTCGAGGTCGAGGTGGTTGGTAGGCTCGTCGAACAGCAGTGTGTTGGCGCCCGAAAGCATCATTTTGGCCAGCAGGCAGCGTACCTTTTCTCCGCCTGAAATAACGCAGGCCTTCTTCAGGGCCTCTTCGCCAGAGAACAGCATTCTGCCGAGCCAACCGCGCAGGAAGGTTTCCATCTCATCCTTTGAATACTGCCTCAGCCACTCGACCAGCGACAGTTCCACCCCGTCAAAGTATGCCGAATTGTCCTTGGGAAAATACGAACGCGATGTGGTTATGCCCCACTTGAAATCGCCGCTGTCGGGTTCCAGTTCTTCAGTAAGGATCCTCAGCAGGGTCGTCTTTTCAAAGCCGTTGGGCCCGACTAAGGCCACCTTGTCGCCTTTGTTTATCGTAAAGCTCAGGTTGTCCAGCACCTTTACGCCGTCTATCACCTTTGTAATGCCATTTACCGACAGCAGATCGTTGCCGACCTCCCTGTCGGGTTTGAAGTCTACAAACGGGTATTTGCGCGAAGAAGGCCTGATATCCTCAAGAGTGAGCTTCTCGAGCAGCTTCTTGCGCGAGGTGGCCTGCTTGGACTTGGATGCGTTGGCGCTGAAACGCTGTATGAATTCCTGCAGTTCCTTTATCTTGGCTTCTGTCTTCCTGTTCTGGTCCTTTGCCTGTTGGATCGCAAGCTGGCTCGATTCGTACCAGAAATCATAATTGCCGGAATACAGCTGTATCTTGCCGAAATCTATATCAGCTATATGAGTGCAGACCTTGTTCATAAAATGTCTGTCATGCGAAACTACTATTACCGTATTGTCAAAATTGTACAGGAAGTTCTCGAGCCAGGCAATAGAGGCAACGTCCAGGTGGTTCGTCGGTTCGTCCATCAGCAGTATGTCGGGAGCCCCGAAAAGCGCCTGCGCCAGCAGGACTCTGACCTTCAGGTTCGACTCAAGCTCGCCCATCTTTTTATAGTGGAATTCTTCGCCTATGCCAAGGCCGTTAAGCAGTGTAGCGGCTTCCGACTCGGCTTCCCAGCCGTTCAGCTCGGAAAATTCGGTCTCAAGCTCCGATATTTTTATGCCGTCCTCCTCTGAGAAATCCGGCTTGCCGTACAACAATTCCTTTTCGTCCATTATTTCGCAGAGTCTCTTATGCCCCATGATAACAGTCTTCAATACTTCAAATTCATCGAATTCGAACTGGTTCTGCTTCAGAACGGCAAGCCTTTTGCCGGGCTCGATCGTGACATCGCCCCTGTTGGCGTCCATCTCTCCGGAAAGGATCCTGAGGAATGTGGATTTCCCTGAGCCGTTGGCCCCGATCAGTCCGTAGCAGTTGCCCGGTGTGAATTTTATATTTACGTCTTCAAAAAGTACCCGTTCCCCGAATCTCAGGGATATACCGGTTGTGCTTATCATATTGGTCATTCATCCTTCTATATGGTCTATTTTGCCTTGGATCGCAATGGACCCGGTTTCTATACGTACAGCAACTGATTATAACATATATATAATGCATTGTCACAACCCAGGATTTTTGAAGCTTTACTACACTGCATCCGTCACAGCCCCTTCAGTTAACAACACGCGTATCTCCGGCATAATATGAAATGTAGTATGTTATGTAAAGGTGGAATTCTAATGCCAAATGTTTATGTATATAATGACCGGAGCGGCAATATGGAATATTACACATTGGGTCTGTCGGACGCAATGCCCTACAACATAGGCCGCACGCTTACCGTGGGAGAATTCAGGGCAAATTCGACCGCAAATACGATCTGGACTACCAGGAGGGCCATGGAGGCGTATAACGTAACGAGAAACGCCTGGGGCCGCCCGATCCATGTGGGCTATGCCTTCAAGAGGATATGGGAGGGCGGACACGACCCGATGTCTCAACATTATGCCGGCGTTGCTTTCGATGTGGGGCAGAATCTTGACAGCGCCACCCGGGATCAGCTGCGTAATACCGCCGCAGCAACAGGAGTATGGAGTTATATCGAACCGGCCTATCTGACACCTACCTGGGTACATTTCGATGCGCGGCAGGGCCCGGCTGCATGCCCGAATGGAGGATATCCGCTGCTGAGTACCGGGAGTGCAGGCAATTATGTACTTACGCTGCAGGATGCTCTAAATGCACTGGGTTATACAGGATCCGGGCTTGACGGCTATTATGGAGCGGGAACGCGCAGAGCGGTGACGAATTTCCAGCGCGCCCAGGGACTTGCCGCTGACGGCATCGCGGGGTGCAATACTCTGAACAGAGTGACGCAGCTTGCTTCCGGTATAGGGCGGACCCCTACGGTAGTTGATCCATAGAAAAGAGTTTGATTGGCATGCGATGGGAATATATAATAAATAAAAAAGACGATAAAGGAAGTAAGTTATGATAAACGGGTCAATAATCAATGGAACGACAGTCAACGGTTCCGGGAGCAATTCCGGTATCGGCTGTAAAGCCTGTATCAATAAAGTCCCCTTATCCGAACTCGAGCAAAGGATGAAACGCTTCAGGGCTATGTTGGACGAGAGAGAGCCCGGATGGGAGCTGGCGCTGGTCATAAGCAAAATCGTTCTGTATTATTTTACCGGCACCATGCAGGAAGGACTGCTCTTCATACCGAGGGACGGCGACGCTGTATTTTTTGTAAGGCGTAGTTTCGAGAGAGCGGTTGACGAATCGCTGTTCCCCGGTATCAGGCCGATGGAGTCCTACCGCGATGCCGCGGCGTCTCTCAGCAGACTGCCGGATACGGTGCATATCGAGGCGGAAGTCATTCCGCTGGCTATGTGCGAGCGTCTGAGAAAATATTTCGGATTCACATCGTTCAAATCGTTGGATGCTTGTATTTCGAGAGTCAGATCGGTAAAAAGTCCTTACGAGCTTGAAATGATGACAAAAGCTGGCAACATACACAGAAGGGTGCTGGAGGAGCGCGTGCCGTCATTGTTCCGCGAGGGTATGACGGAAAGCGAACTTACGGCTTCGATCTTTTCTGTGCTCGTAGCGGAGGGACATCAGGGCATAGCACGTTTCAGCATGTTCGATACAGAAATATTGCTGGGGCATATAGCCTTCGGGGAAAGCTCGCTTTATCCGACCTATTTCAACGGCCCCGGCGGAAATTACGGACTCGGCCCGGCGATGCAGCTGATGGGCAGCCGCGAACGCAGGCTCAGGGACGGCGATCTCATTTTCATCGATACGGGATGCGGATACGAAGGCTACCAGTCAGACAAGACAATGACATATGTATTCGGAAAACCTCTGCCGGGGTATGCGCGGGAGATTCATGAAAAATGCCTTGATATACAGTTCCGAATGGCCTCGATGCTGAAACCCGGTGAAACCCCTTCAAATATTTACGATAAAATCATGAAGGATATTAATGACGACTGCCTGCCCAATTTTATGGGATACGGCAACAGAAGGGTCAAGTTCCTCGGCCACGGTATAGGCCTGCAGGTCGATGAGCTGCCTGTGCTTGCAAAAGGCTTCGACGAACCGCTGCAGGAGGGAATGGTGTTCGCGCTCGAGCCGAAGGCAGGCGTGGAGGGCATAGGCATGGTGGGGATCGAGAATACGTTCATTGTTACGGCAGACGGGGGCAGGTGCATAACGGGCGATCACCCCGGCCTCATGCAGGTGTGAATAATTTTCAAATTTCATCCGAGAATATATGTATCAATGAGGATGAAAGGAGAAGCATCATGCCTGACAAAAAGAAAGACTACGACCTCGGAGTTCCGGTGGAGAAACACGATACCGCCGCATGGGCTAACATCGAAAAGAAAAAATCGCATTCCCGAGTCACGATACCTTCGGAATTCCAGATAACAAACGCGAAAATACATGTTGACGAAAACGAAAAATGACGAGCCGGGCCTAAATTTTCCGGCAAGCTTTGCAGCAATGATTTTTTGTTAGTTGATAGAATATTCTATTTGAATTATTGCCAGCTTACACGGATTTACGCTTAATCCTGTATAATGCTGGCAATAATTTTTTATACCGGGCGTATTACTTTTCTTCTTTTTCCTACAGTAAGTTGACGCGATCCTGACATAGCTTTTCTTTGCAATTTTATGCTGCACGCTGTAAAATTAAGTAACAGGCAATTCTATAGAGAAAGAAGATAGTAATATTTTCCAGTGACAACGATTGTCCTTTCAGTGGCTATAACCATATTCTGCATCAACAGTACAAAAGGATCTCACAAAAGAAACATGATTGGCAATGCAAACAGAAATATTTCCTATATCACCGGCAGGATAAGGGAGAAGGGAACATGAATACGTTTACCAGGCTGATCATTGCTTTTATAATTATTATTTTTGTCCCTTTTGCGATTTCTTTCTATGTTTTTCAGAAGACAGCCAATGATATGACAGTGAGTCAGATCTCTTCGGAAACGTCGAATTCAATTGAGCTTGTATCCAACAGTATTGACAGTTTGCTTAAGAAAATGGCATCCATAGCATTGTATGTTAATGATGACGAAAGCATAAAAGAACTGATTCAGCAGGAAATGGAAGATTCAGATGCATCCTCATTTTCAAACCGGGAGAATAAAAATTTAAACAAGCTTAACAGAATCAATAAGTTCAATAGTTTTATCAGCAACATGGCTTTTAATATGATAGGGACCCGATGCTATATTACCATTATTACTTCATCGGGCCAGAAATACACCAATTGGACTTATGAAGGAGCCAGTTCCGATTCGTATCTGAACCGGTATAGGCCTGAAAACACGATGGATAAAGGGACAAATCTTATTTGGAAAGGTATAGAGAAAAACTATATAGAAAGCGATACTAACCTGCATCCGTATGTTATGACTCTTGTCAAAAATATTTATAATACTTCAGGCGAGAAACAATACGGGACTTTTGTAATAAGTGTGCCGGAAGACGAAATCAGCAAGCTTATGACAACTGAAAATCAACTGCAGAAAAGAGTTATTCTGAACGAGAACCTGGATGTGATTTCATCAACGGTAAAGGAGTGGCTGAATAAACCGTTCAAAAATATATGCGGCTGTATATTCCCGGAAGAGCAAAAGGGCTATTTTGTTATCGACGATACAAAAGGCAATAAATCAATCATTTCCTATAACACAATAAGAAATTGGAAGGTCGTGGATATAAAATCCTATGACGCCATAACCGAACAGTTGGGTAAAGTACGGAATCGGCTGTTAATCATAAATGCTATTTTTATATTGGCCTTTTGGGGTATTTCAGCCGTAATAGCCCGAAATATTTCCAAGCCTTTGAGGAAGCTTGCCAGATTGATGCTCAAAACCGACCTGGATAGCTCTTACGGAGACCAAACCGGTAAAAGGCATGACGAGATTGGAATTCTTGAAGAAAACTTCAACACTATGAGGAAAAATATGAAGTCGCTGATGCAGGATAACCTGGACAAGGAAAGGAAAAAAAGAGATGCGGAGTTGAAATCGCTTCAGGCCCAGATCAGTCCTCATTTTTTGTTCAACACACTTAATGCAGTGAGATGGGCGGCTATCAACAACAATGCAAAAAAAGCGGCAGACATGGTTCTTGCATTAACAAACCTCCTCAGAATGACTATAGTCAAGGGGGATGAGCTGATCACCGTCGAAGAGGAGATAGAAAATCTGAAAAATTATTCGGCTATATTCCAAATGCGCCATTCCATTGAATTCCAACTGCACTGCAACATAGAGGAGGATATAAGGCAATATGGAATTCCTAAGCTTTTACTGCAGCCTCTGGTTGAAAATGCAATTATCCATGGCTTTGAAGGCATAGTTACCGGGGGAGTAATTGATATTACAGGTATGAAAAGGGATGGTTTTGTCGTACTCTGTGTAAAGGATAACGGGGTAGGTATAAGCCCTGATTCCGGATTAAGGGGAGAGGACACAGGAAAGTTCAAGTTTTCGGGTATCGGGATAAGGAATGTAGATGAGCGGATTAAGCTCTATTTTGGAGAAAAATACGGATTAAGGCTGGCGAGCAATGAAGGGAAAGGGACTTCTGCGGAGGTATGGCTTCCGGAGCAGAATGGGAAAGAGGGGCATTCTTATGATAAAGATATTGTTTGTCGATGACGATATTGAAATGCTTCAGGGACTGGTAAACATAATCCGCTGGGAAGATTACGGCTTTACAATAGCAGGCACCGCGGAAAGCGGTCTTGATGCATTGAATATAATATCGTCAACCATGCCTGATGTGGTTATGACGGATATAACCATGCCGGTAATGGACGGTTTGGAATTGATCAGGGAAGCGAAAAAATTCAAGCCGGATATCAAAAGCATAATCATCAGCTGCCATGAAGAGTTTAACTACGCAAAGGAAGCAATCAGGCTGGAGGCGGATGAGTATATCATAAAGCATACTCTGACGGAGGAAGAACTGATCCGGGTGATAAACAAACTTAAGGCAAAGATGCAGGTTGAATGGGAGCAAAGTGAGTACCTGTATAAAGCATACCGGGAGCATAGCATCAACAAGTATGTGATCCTGGAAAAGTTTTATACGGATGTAATGGACAAAAATGTGACGGATAAGGAAGAGGTCCGCAACAGGGCGGCACTGAGCGGTATTTTACTGCCGGATGGAAATTTCAGGTTGGTTTCCTGCTTCGTTGACGACATGGATGAAGTTTTGCAACAGAGCCCCATTCGAGAATACGAATTATTTAAGTTGAGCATTTTGAATATCGTTGAAGAAACCGTAGCGGTAAAGGAAGGGATAAGTGTTTTTTCCTACGGAAAGAATGCATTTGCCTTATTATATTGGGATGATACTCCCGAAGTACGGGTAAAACAGAAAATCGTTTCAATGGTGGGACAGATTCAGGAAAATGTACAATCGGTTTTAAATTTTAAAATGTCTGTTTGTTTCAGCAGTGTATATGGAAATATCATGGACTTGAAGAAAGCTGCAGACGAGGTGGAAGCCCTCCGCACGGCATATTTTTTTGAAGAGTCCGGTAAAGTGGTAACGGAAAATGTGAAATATAAAAATAAGGATACAAGTGATTTGTACATGGAATTCGGACCTGCTTTAAAAGGATTTTTGAGCATGCAGAAGCATAGCGAACTTTCGGAGTGTATCGAAAACCTGTTCGAAAGGATTACTGCCGAAAGGTATGCGCCCAAAGAGATAAGGATCCTGCTGAGGCGTCTTTTTATCGACATGGAGGCGGCATTTTCGAAATATGGAATCAATATGGAACATTTTCAGATCAAAGGCGATACTTTAAAAATGTATAAAAGTATTACCGTGAAAGCGCTGGAATATATTTTTGATAAACTTGGCGAGCCTAGAAATATCACTTCACGTCCGGAAGTGAACAAAGTTATTGAGTATATAAATTCACATATAAACGAAGAAATCAGCTGCGAGAGCATGGCTGGCTTTGTCAGTATGAACAGCAATTATTTCAGCAGATTATTTAAAAATGAAGTTGGAATAAGCTTTTCGGATTATCTTGTCAACAGGAGAATGGAAGTAGCTACAGAGCTTCTAAGCAATTCCGGATTATCGATAGAAGAAATAGTGGAAGCGGTTGGAATTGAAAGTATAAGCTATTTCTATCGCGTTTATAAAAAGATTACAGGCAAAACGCCAGGAGATATTCGGAATAAGGTCCGCCGCTTTTAACCTGGATATGTAACAAAAGGTAAATAAAAAGTAATGTAAGGACATTACTTTTTATAACGCCGCAAGCTAGAATATGCTTACAAACCATTTCATTATCTAAATTTTCAAATTCAAAAGAAGGGTTGATCCAGTGAAGGTAATAAGAAAGCAGGCATTAATTGAAAATGTTTCCGGCTATTTATTTCTCCTCCCAAGTTTTCTTGGATTTGCTATTTTCTTTTTGTTTCCGGTATTGTTTTCCCTGTTCCTGAGTTTGAGCAAGTGGAATCTGTCAGCGGGCTTCAGTGATTTAAAGTTTGTTGGGATAAAGAATTTCAAGACAATACTGAGTGACGTCTGGTTTACCGATTCAATGAAAAACAGTCTTATATTTACGGCCGCAACTGTTATTGTAGGCGTGAGCATTTCTTTGGTCCTTGCTGTAATTTTGAACAGAATGGTATTTTTCAAAAATACGCTGAGAGTAATGTTTTTTCTGCCATATATCTCAAGCGCCGTGGCGGTAGCCATAGTGTGGTCGATTATCCTGCAACCTACCTACGGCCCGGTTAACCAGTTCCTGAGAAGCCTGGGGATACAGAATTTGCCAAATTGGCTTGCAGATGTACACTGGGCGCTTCCGGCACTGATTGCCATGTACATTTGGCAAAACCTCGGATATAACATTGTTGTCTTTATGGCCGGATTGACCGCAATCAACTCTGATTTGTATGAAGCTGCGGTCATTGATGGCGCCGGCGCTCTGGCGAAGTTTTTCAAAATTACCGTCCCAATGGTTTCTCCTACTACGTTTTTTCTTGTAATCATGGGTATCATCAATTCCTTCAAGGTATTCGACCAGGTACAGGTTTTGACGCAGGGCGGTCCCGGGACATCGACGACGGTACTGGCCCTTTACATATACCGTGAAGCGTTCCAGTTCTATGATATGGGATTGGCCAGCTCTGCAGCCTGGGCAATGTTTGTGATCATATTCATAGTTACTATAATACAATGGATCGGCCAAAAAAGGTGGGTCACTTATGATTAAAAAGACGGGAACCATGTCAAAACAGAATATTTTAAAAATATTGGCAACTATTGGGCTGTCTTTGATCGCTTTAACGATGACACTTCCCTTTTTGTGGATGTTATCCGCATCTTTCAAATTTGAAGTTGATGTATTCAAGTTCCCTGTGGAATGGATCCCCAGGAAGTGGAATGCCATAAGCAATTACGCCGAGGTATGGAGCGGGAGATATAGCTTTCCTTTATTTTATTTCAACTCCATAAAGGTCACCGTCCTGACTACGATCGCACAGGTCACTGTTTCTGCAATGGGTGCATACGCTTTTTCAAAGATCAGGTTCAAATTCAGGGATGCTTTGTTTTTGATCTATCTAAGTATGATGATGATACCTGACCAGGTTACTATTGTCCCCAAATTTATGGTATTCAGATGGCTCAAGCTTTTTGACACCCATCTCGGCCTGATCCTGCTTGGTTCATTCAGTATTTATGGGATGTTCCTGTTGAAGCAGTATATGATGACGATACCCGATTCCCTGTCCGAATCCGCCAGAATTGATGGAGCCGGGCATGCCAGGATCTTCCTGAAAATCATGCTGCCGATGACCAAGCCTGCGTTAGTGACATTAATGATGCTGAAATTCGTCTGGACCTGGAATGATTTCCAGAACCCGCTGGTATTTTTACAAAGCGAAAAGCTGTATACGATCCAGTTGGGTATGACAAAATTCATGACCGAATATAATTCCTTTTACTCATTGATAATGGTAGCCGCGGTTTGTTCCATCATTCCTTTGCTTATCGTGTTTCTGATAGGGCAGAGGTATATCTTGGAAGGAATGGCGATGGGTGCAGTCAAGGGCTAGTACATGTTTGGATGCAGATAAGTCGGAATTCGGTAAATGATAACTGTATAGGAGGTTAAAATTTATGATCCGATTACATAAAGTTGAAGTAAATTCTTCATAACGATCAGTGGTGAGCCTGCTAAATAGTAATTTTCGAGACTGGGGTTCTTTAACTCAAAAAAATGAAAGTAAAGGGAGGTTTATTATGAAAAGGGCAATAGGAATAATACTTAGCGTCATGCTTATACTTGCTTTTACACTGCCGGCTGCGGCGATATCGACCGTTCCTGTAAAAAGTATTTCATTGGACAAGAGTAATATTACGCTGGAAGCAGGCCAAACTGCCATGTTGAAAATTACCTTGGCTCCGAAGAATACAACGCAGAGATTTTTGACTTTTGTTACAGACAATAAGTTTGTTGCCACTATAGACTCAACCGGCAAAATAACAGGAGTCAGCAAAGGGACCGCTACAATAACCGTGTATACTTCCAATAAAAAGATATTTAAAAAATGCAAAGTAACTGTTTTACCGATTAAAGTGAAGACAATAAAGTTCTATACATGGGAAGCGACGTTGAAGGATCAAAACAAGGCTGTTATCGATGCATTTCAGGAAAAGAATCCATATATCAAGGTAGACATCCAGTATCCTGTGGAAAACGACAATGTGGCGTATACTCAGAAAATTGATTTACTGCTTCTGTCGGGCGAGCAAATAGACTGCATGATGGAATCTTCGGTTCAGAAAATGACAAGCAAGGTCGACAGGAAATTGTATCAGCCTTTGAACGCTTTCCTTCAAAAGGAGGGCGTGGACTATGATAAACTGTACACCGTCAGTTCGAAAATCGGGGACTCATATTATGCCCTTCCTATCGATGTGACGACGTGGTTCGTAATGATCAACAAATCGATGCTTAAAGAGGCAGGCTTGTCCGTGCCGAACAAGAATTGGACCTGGAACGATTACAGGGATTATGCCCGTAAGCTTACAAAAGGAGAGGGACAGAATAAAGTTTACGGTTCTTATTTCCATACCTGGCAGAACTATGACCTGATGGGCGTATATTCGACGAAGTTGGATAATGCATATTATAAAAAGGACGGTTCTCTCAACTTCGATGACCCGAATTTGAAGGGTTGGTTACAATTCAGATATGATATGGAGAATGTAGACAAGACTTCCGTACCGTTGATGGACATCAAGACCTTAAAGCTTGCATACAGGAATGAGTTCTTCAATCAAAAGGCCGCCATGGTGCCGACAGGTTCATGGATGCTGGCGGAGATCAAGGATACTGCAAAATGGCCTCATGATTTCCAGACTACATTTGCTCCATTGCCTGTATGGGGCTCTAGCGGGGTGCCGGGATATACCTTCTCCGACACGAAAATGGTAAGCATTCCGACTAGCGCCAAAAATTCCGATGAGGCATACAAGTTTATAAGATACTACACGACCGAGGGCGCTCACATAAGGGCGGGCGGCCTGACTGCGGAGAAAAATGTCAGCGTGAGGAGCATGCTGCCGTCGATTGTTGGAACCAACCCGTACAAACTCTATGATATAAATGCTATTCTGGCGATCTTCAACGATCCCAAACTCGTAAACAATGCTCCTATGTATGCGCCTCCTTATAATTCAGAGATCGACACCATGTTCGTATCTGAATGTGATAAATATCTGGTAGGCGGCGAGTCACTTGACCAATGTATTACAAACTTGCAGAAGCAGGGGATGGATATAGTTAAAAAGTATAAATAAATACCCTCAAAACTGTACATACGAATAAGCATGGAGCAGTCCATGCTTATTTGTATGTTTTTATGATTCAACACAAAAAATCGGAGGAGATCGGGTATGAGCAGCAAGGATATGAATATGACCGGCAATTATTCGGAGAATATACATAGCTCGACGTATGAAAGGGAATATCTGTCAAGGCAGGCTACTTGTGATGATATGTTAAATATAAGCGGCCGTGACGTTGAATCACTGGACGGTCTGTGGAACTTCGGCATAGACCAGTATGATAACTGCCTGAGGTCAAGATGGTACGAAGAGAAATACTTTGATGATGATGGGAGGCTTTACCCGGTAGACTATAGCTTTGACCGGTGGGAAAGGATCAAGGTGCCTTCCTGTTGGAATATGCTTAAGGAAAGGTACTTCCTATATGAAGGAAGCGCAGTATATACACGTACCTTCAAGTATAGGAACAAAGGAGAAAAGAGAGTATTTATCAGGTTCGGTGCAGTTAACTACGATGCGAAGATCTTTTTGAACAAAAAGTATATCGGGATGCATAAAGGCGGCTCGACACCTTTTTATTTTGAAGTAACCGGAATGCTGCAGGAGGACAACAGACTGCTTGTAGTAGCGAACAACACAAGGAAAAGGACGTCCATACCTTGTGAAAACACAGACTGGTTCAATTATGGCGGTATCTACAGGGATGTTGAACTGATAAGGCTTCCTGAGACCTTTATCAAGGATTTTTACATATATCTTAAGCCCGGCAGTGGTTTAAAAACAATTAAAGCAACTATCCGGATTGACGGTATTGTTAAAGATGGTAATGCTCTTCTTGAAATCCCTGAATTGGGTATAAGTAAAAATATATCAGTTAAGGAAGGTATCGGCGAGGTTGAATTTGATGCCGAACCAATACTCTGGAGTCCTGAAAACCCAAAACTTTATACATCCCAAGTATCATACCTGGGAGATATATTGTCTGAAACGGTCGGATTCAGGGAAATTCGGGTAAAAGGAACGGATATCTACCTGAATGGCAAAAAAATATTCCTTAAAGGAATCTGTGCGCATGAAGAGAGTGTGACAAACGGAAAAGCTGTTACAGATGATGAAATCCGGGAGAATTTCCGTCTGGCAAAGGAAATGAACTGCAACTATATGAGACTGGCTCACTACCCTCATACTGAAAAAGCCGCAAAGATCGCAGATGAAGCCGGTATTATGCTTTGGGAGGAAGTTCCTGTTTATTGGGCTATAGAGTTTGAAAACCCGGAAACTTATAAAGATGCAGAAAACCAATTATCCGAGTTGATCAAGAGAGACAGAAACAGGGCCAGCGTAATCATCTGGTCGGTTGGAAACGAGAATGCAGATTCCGACGCGAGGTTCCGGTTTATGAGCTCCCTGGCATCGAAAGCGAAGGAAATCGACCCTTCCAGACTGGTTTCTGCGGCTTGTCTTGTAAATCACGTCAATCTGAGGATAGAGGACAGGTTGGCTGATTGCCTTGACATAATCGGGTTAAATGAGTATTTCGGCTGGTATGAGCCTGACTTTGCCAAGCTAGCCGTGCTTTTTGAAAACAGCAGGCCGGAAAAGCCCGTGGTAATAACGGAGTTCGGGGCCGACGCCAGGAGTGGGGAAAGGGGAACTGCTGAAGATCTTTGCACCGAGGACTGCCAGCTGTCCATCTATAGAAAGCAGGTTGAAGCAATCGGCAAAATTCCATATGTCAAGGGAACAAGCCCATGGATATTGTTTGATTTCAGATGCCCGAGAAGATTGCATTACCTGCAGGATTATTACAATATCAAGGGGCTGCTGTCGGCAGACAAGCGTTATAAGAAACCTGCGTTTTTTGTTATGAAGGAATTCTATGACAGTATCGGATAAACGGTTAAATAAACCTGTCATATAGCGGTCAAATTCACCGGTTAATAAATATATCCGAATTTCTCAACCGCATAGCACATCGCTCTTAGGTTTTCAAACGTGGTGCCCGGGTTTATGCTGCCGGCCGTACACAATATGAGGTGTTTTCCCGGGCCTGCCTGCAAGATGTCCCTTCTTGCGCATTCAACCACTTCTTCAGGTGTTCCGTATAGCAGGACTTTTGTCGGAGGTATCTGGCCGAACACAATGACATCAGGCATCTTCTGTAGGATTTGCGACGGGTCGATATACGGGTCGACATTAACCTGGTTGACGCCCATTTCTCTTAGCGTATCAAGGTGATGCTGCATATGCGAGTCCGCGTGGTAGAACCTTGTGTCTTGTGAATCAGGCGCGTACAGGTCATACATGCTTTTTTCACGTTCCATCATAAAGTCGATATACAGCTGTGGAGATAACATTCCGGCCACATCGCTGTAAAATGAGAAGCCTGGGCAGCTTTCATCGAACCCGGTTGCTTTCCTGAGCGCGGATATATACTTCTTAGTTGTTTCAAGCCAGCAGTCCGCCAGTTTTTGAATCTGTTCCGGGTCGGTCATTATCCAGGTCAGGAAGTTCGTTATGCCGCAAACCTGTCCCAGCATTGTAGCGCAGCCTTTCAGCGAATTTCCGTATCTTAACTCGATTCCGTAACGCATCTTTATTCTTTCGCGCCATTCCAGGTATTTGGGCACAAGTCCCTGCTCAAGTATGTCGACCTTGTTCATTTTTTCTATCAGATAATCTATCTCTTCAGGTTCGCTGACAACCGGCCTTAAGGTAGGCGTGGCTTTTGGCTCGTAATTCACCTGGCCGCCGTATACCGATGCGTCCATAACGACGCCGAAATCAACGGCAGGGTATATCGTATAGTCAAGTTCCTTTTTTGTTATTTCGCTGCACCTAAGCCGTTGTTCCTGCTGGTATTCGAAATCGGAATAGTATTTGGCATTATCAAGCTGCAGAAAGTCGCATATCCAGTCGCCGTCAAGATGGATGCTTACGGGCACTCTCGGTATTTTGCCGCTTAAGTCCGTACATTTCTTATTGACCTCCCAGAAACTCTTCATGTCTATATTGTATTTCATATATATACCTCCATTTGTAATATATCACATCTTGGAGTATACAACAAATAGGCTATGAAAAGCACACTTGACTGTGTGCAGAGAAGGCTGATCCGCTGGATTATACGCAAATACAAGCGTTTCAAGGGACACCGAAGGCTGGCGGAGGACTGGCTTGCGGCAGTCAGAAAAAGAGAGCCCGAAATGTTCGCACATTGGGCTCACTCAAACCGTCCTTCTCTTTCGTTTACCGCTTCACTCGAACTTCGCTTCAGCCATGCGCTTGTAGGTCTCGTACCTGTCGCGCGCGTTTTTTTCAGCCTCATCGAACATCCTTTCAGCCATCTCTGGGAATGTGTTCATAAGCTGCGTGTAGCGCACTTCGCCTTTAAGGAAGTCTTTATAAGGCCTTTCAGGCTTCTTGGATTCGAGTTGGAATGGATTCTTTCCGGCAGCGTGCAGGTCGGGATTGTAGCGGTACAGATGCCAGTATCCTGAATCGACTGCCTTGCGCTCTTCGGAAATGCTCGTACCCATACCTGACTTGATACCGTGCGATATGCAGGGAGCGTAGGCTATGATGAGCGACGGACCTTTGTAATTCTCGGCTTCTGCTATGGCTTTTATGGCCTGGTTCATATTGGCTCCCATCGAAATCTGAGCTACGTAGACATAGCCGTAACTCATCGCCATCATGCCGAGATCCTTCTTGCGGGTCTTCTTACCGGCGGCCGCAAATTTCGCCACCGCAGCGGTAGGCGTGGATTTTGAGGACTGGCCTCCGGTATTGGAGTATATCTCCGTATCCATGACGAACAGATTGATGTCGTCGCCCGACGCCAGTACATGGTCGACGCCGCCGTAGCCTATATCATAGGCCCAGCCGTCACCGCCGAATATCCAGAACGATTTTTTGGACAGATAGTCCTTCTTTTCGAGTATCTCCGCCAACAGCTTGTTTCCTGCAGTATTGTCCGTCAGTACCCTGATCACCTCGGCGGAAGCGGCTTTGGAAGCTTCACCGTCATCCTGCGTTTCAAGCCAGTGCCTGAAAGCATTTTCAATCTCAGGTGAAAGTCCCTGCGACAAGCCCTGCTGTATCAGGTTGGCCAGCCGTTCCCTTATCTGGCGTGCCCCGAGATACATTCCGTAGCCGAATTCAGCATTATCTTCAAACAGTGAATTTGCCCATGCCGGGCCTTTACCTTCATGGTTGGTCGTATATGCTATCGAAGGCGAGCTTGCACTCCAAATGGACGAACAGCCTGTGGCGTTGGCAATCATCATGCGTTCGCCGAAAAGCTGGGTTATCAGCTTGATATAAGGCGTCTCCCCGCAGCCCGGACAAGCCCCGTTGAATTCAAGGAGCGGCTGCGAGAACTGGCTCCCCTTGAGAGTCTTTCTGTCCATCAGGTTGTCCTTGCAGGTCAGTGTCGTCGAAAATTGCCAATGCAAATTCTGAGTATCGGTCTGTTCCTCTGCGGGCTTCATGACGAGCGCCTTTACCGCCGTCGGACATACATCGGCGCAATTGCCGCAGCCTGTGCAGTCCAGCGGGTCGACCTGAATGCTGAAACGCAATTTCTCAAAGCCTTTCCCTGCAGCTTTAACCGTAACATAATCCGCCGGGGCTTTGCCCGCTTCGCTGTCGTCCAGCAGGAACGGCCTTATGGTGGCATGCGGACAGACGTAGGAGCACCGGCCACACTGAATGCAGTTCTCGGGTTGCCATTCGGGAAGCATTACGGCGATACCGCGCTTTTCATAAGCCGTAGT
>Ga0207800_1000156_pt1 | contig 24212 bp, 23 predicted proteins | sample LuqExpMetageno11_FD_187769 | JGI IMG/M metagenome (GOLD analysis project Ga0207800, IMG submission 187769) | Tropical forest soil microbial communities from Luquillo Experimental Forest, Puerto Rico - Sample 11 (SPAdes) | ecosystem: Environmental > Terrestrial > Soil > Tropical forest ... | reverse complement strand
ATCAGGAATTAACCTGTTTTTGAGATTTTATCATTTCCCAAATCAGCATCGTTTTCAATATTAAGATTATATTTTACATTCCGAGTCAGTGCGCACTGGTGACGGATAGTATTGTGTATGTATTTCATTTGCTATGCACTGGCAGTAGCGGTAGGCAACTTTATAACCAGATTTGATTCAGCACAGATATGGATACAGGGAATAGCCTCGTTATCCTTCATTTTCTTTGGATTATGGACAATACGTGGTGACAAACTGGAGGGAGAAGAAAACAAGGCTTCGAAATTTGGTGCGGTAGCTACCGTTGCGATAGCTTTCTTTCTCGCTGAAATGGGGGACAAGACACAGCTTGCGACTATTGCATTAGCAACAAAGTTTCCTACCAGTCCTGTGGGGATTTTAACGGGAACAACTACAGGAATGCTGATTGCAGACGGAATTGGAATTATTGTTGGAGTTGTATTGTGCAAAAAGATTCCTGAAAGAACCATAAAACTTATTTCAGCAGGTGTTTTCATTTTTTTTGGTTTCCTTGGTTGCTACCAGGTCGCGTCTGACAAGATGGCACTTTCGATTCCTGCCATTTTAGGTATTCTGGTTATAATTGCTGTTATAACCGGGTTAGCTGCATACTACCTGATAAAGAAAAATAAAGATCAAGAGTACGATGCAACCGGAGAATATTGTAGAGTGAAAAATATCGAGCCAAATCCGGAAGCTAAAGCTTAAGCTAAGCGATGCGAAACAACATGTCGGCGTAGCGACTTCTTTAAGTATCAAATCGCGCAGCAACACTAAATGACATATATAAAAGGTGGTATTCAAATATCTTTAATGGTTATGTTTTGATTTATAAACAAAAAAGTACCGTCCAGGAGAACGGTGCTTTTTTGCTTTGCGATTGGCTTTTGAGATCCGATGATGTTTTGTGGGTTATATCATTTAGGCTTGCTTATAAAATCCTGCGTAAACATGCTGCCATAAGGACCGCCTTTTTGTATTCCAATTCCTATATGAGTGTAATTTGTACTTAAAATATTTTTCCTATGTCCAGGAGAATTCATTAATGCATTGTGTGCAGCTTGTACAGTTTGGTTGCCTGCAATGTTTTCTCCCGCATAAACATAGTTAATGCCAAAAGCTTTCATCATATCAAACGGACTGCCGTATTTTGGAGAGTTATGGCTGAAGTAATTGTTGTTTATCATATCCTGTGACTTGATCCTTGCCATCTTTGTTAATTCCATATCTACTTGCAGTGCGGGCACACTAGCTTGAGAGCGGGCCTGATTTACCAGATTAAGCAGCGCTTGTTCCTGGGCTGTCAGAGCATTGCTATTGACTTGTGTTGTGTTCGGAGTTTTCAGTTTGGTGCCTTGCACTGATCCGGGGGATGCGCCGGGCGTAGTCGGAGAATAGTTTGCTGGCGTACCGGGTTTGATTTCATCAGGCACTACAGGGGTACACTGGTTTTGAGGAACAAAGCCAATATCATTATTTGGAAGCTTTACTGCATACCAATCCGCGACCTTACTTAATACATCCAGTTTGCTGTCCTTATTAGCAGTCTGTACTGCAGGACTTTTATTGGAGCAGCCTGTTCTAATCGAAACATTATCAGCGGTTATCTTGCATCTTGTTATATCATTCATTCCGAAAATTGAAGATTCATTACTACCTTTTACAGCCTGCTGCCCGCATGACGCCAAAAATAACAGAGTCAGTATAAGGGATATGATAGACAGACTTCTTTTCATACAATACCTCCTCGTATAATAATAAAATTTAAAATTCTGATATTATTATTCGAAAATAATTTTTTTTTATGTCAAATTCTAAACAGGGGTGACAAAAGGAACTGTAAATCGGACATTTTTCGGGGATTTTTCCGGTTTTTTTTCATTTCACATATTTGCAAAGTCATATATCATCATTTCATAACCATTACTTTCTGTTTTTGCCAAATTTAAAAAAGTAGGTGTTAAAGTTTGAAAAGAGTATTAATTGTTGATGATGCGGCATTCATGCGGATGGCTATCAGGAGGATTAATTTTACGAAGCAGGTGAGGGTATGGTCAGCGTTACAGAAAAAGAGTTCAAGCAATTTGCCGAATACATAAAAACAAACTATGGTATCCATTTGAAAGCGGAAAAGCAGTCACTGGTGGCCGGAAGGCTTAACAACGTGATTCTAGGCAAAAATTTCAAAAACTTGTCCGAATATATGGACTATGTGGTATCGGACAAAACAGGACAGGCAGTTATAACGCTGCTTGATAAAATAACAACCAATCACACCTTCTTTATGCGGGAGTCAGACCACTTCCACTATTTCAGGGATAAAGTACTTCCATTTCTTGCGGGGACAGTGAAGGATAAAGACCTCCGTATTTGGAGTGCGGCATGTTCCTCAGGTGAAGAACCCTATACCCTGGCGATGATTATCGATGAATTCTTCGGGAAGGAAAAAATGTGGTGGGATACAAAAATACTAGCCACCGATATCTCAAATAACGTTTTGGATATTGCAAGAAAAGGCATATACAGCAAAGAGAAAATTTCAGCTTTGCCGGCAGCATGGAAGCTGAATTATTTCAAGCAGTTTGCTGTTGAAAATTCTATCCTGACCGAAAAGATCAGAAATGAAGTGATATATCGAAAACTGAATTTAATGGACTCCGTGTTTCCATTTAAGCGGAAATTCCATGTAATATTTTGCAGGAATGTAATGATCTATTTCGACAACAAGACAAAAAATGAATTGGTTGAAAAACTGTATGATCTGACTGAATATGGCGGTTACCTGTTTATTGGGCATTCGGAGTCCTTAAACCGTGATGTTACCCGTTACAAATACGTTATGCCTGCCGTCTACAGAAAGGAGTAGGTGGATATGGAGAACCCGAAAAAGATTAGGGTGCTGGTAGTTGATGACAGCATAGTGTTCCGTGAAGTTATAGGTAGAGGAATTTCATCCGACCCATTGATTGAAGTGGTGGCTGCAGCCGGCGACCCCTTTGAAGCCAGAGATAAAATTCTTAAGTTCCACCCTGATGTAATCACCTGTGATGTGGAAATGCCAAAGATGAACGGAATTGAATTTGTCCGGCGTCTGCTGCCCCAATATTCTGTTTCGGTTATTATGGTCAGTTCAGTAAGCGAGGCAGTTTTCGATGCAATGAATGCAGGAACTGTGGATTTTGTTGTTAAGCCTGATGTTCAATCGCCCAAAGGTGTTGAAGCATTTATCCGCGAGTTGGTCATAAAGATTAAAACGGCTTCGGTAGCCAAAGTTAAGCCGAAAAAGTCAGAAACTGAGGCAAACAGGTTTATAGGGAATGTAGACTATAACTCAAATAATATCATTGCCATCGGAGCTTCTACGGGAGGGACAGAGGCCGTTTTCAACATATTGAAGTATCTTCCGCCTACAGTACCGGGTATTGTTATTGTACAGCATATCCCACCCGTGTTTTCCCGGATGTTTGCGGAGCGGCTCGACAATCAGACCCGTCTGAAGGTAAAGGAAGCCCGGACAGGAGACTATGTAGAACAGGGCAAGGTTATCATTGCACCGGGAGACCAGCACATGAAGGTAAAAAAGTTTGGTGACAGGTATAAGGTAGAGTGCTTTCAGGGAGATAAGGTCAACGGGCATTGCCCCTCGGTGGATATTCTCTTTGAGTCGGTAGCAAAAGAAGCAGGAAGCCATGCGATTGGAATCATCCTGACCGGCATGGGTTATGACGGTGCGAAAGGACTTCTTGCCATGCGGAGGAAGGGGGCAAGGACGATCGGACAGGATGAACAATCGTCAGTCGTATATGGAATGCCGAAAGTGGCGTATGACTTGGGAGCTGTGGAGATACAAACATCATTAGGAAACATACCCCAGATGCTTTCCACAATGCTCAGTTAGGTGAAAACGATGGAGCTGATAGTGGGAATGGGAGAATATATAGTCTCCGACAAGGAAGATGACATAATACGGACCTTTGCATTGGCTTCCTGTGTGGCGGTAACTGCTTACAGCCCGGTGAAAAAGGTGGCGGGGATGATCCATGTGGTTCTTCCTTCACCTCTAGATATAAAAGATCAGGTTGAGCGTCCGGACTACTTTGCTGAGACAGGGGTCCCTTTACTTATTAACAAAATGTGCAGAGAGTACGGCTGCCTGAAAGGAGAACTCCAGATCCACATTTATGGAGGGGCGGATTCAATACGGGATAATGATATTTTCAATGTTGGAAGGAGAAATATAGCAGCTGTAATATCTGCCCTCGCCGAAATGGGTTTTGGTGTTCAAAAGGCTGATGTGGGTGGGAGTGAAAGCAGGACATTGACAATGGAAGTTGTTACCGGAACAGTAAAGGTTAACCGCCAGCCCATAAAGATATAAGTAAGGTGGTCAAATTATGAATAACAGCCACCGTCGGTGTTCTTGATGGATTTTTGGTGTTTTGGTGTTCTTTTTTGCGGAGTTTTACATAGGACACAAGGTCGGTAATATATGGTATAATAGCCTTGCGGCGTAAGGCTATTATACGTCTACGGCGGAATTTATGCGCGCGTACATCACAAATTAGCCAAAGGATAGGTGAATCTAATGGAATACAGGGAAATTGGAAAAACCGGGCGCCGGGGCAGTATTATCGGCCTTGGCTGCGAGCATCTGGACGGTAAGCCTTATGAACAGATAAAGGAGACCATCGACGCGGCAGTAGAGAATGAGATCAATCTGTTTGATGTGTTCATGCCTGGCAGGGAAGTACGGGAAAACATTGCAAAAGCGCTCGGCGGAAGACGCAACAGGGTAATGATACAGGGGCATATCGGATCTACGGATGTTGGTCAGAAATACGACATAAGCCGTGATCTTCCGGTGGTTCAACGGTATTTCGAAGAACTTCTGCGTATTTTCGGCGGCTATATCGACTTCGGCATGATGTTTTTTATCGATTCCGAGCAAGATTATAAAGGAGTATTCGAGACAGGCTTCGCCGACTATGTGCAGCGGCTTAAGAAACAGGGTGACATCGGCCATATCGGCTTTAGCTCCCATAATCCTGAAATGGCGGTGCGCGCGATAGAGACAGGACTGCCGGAAATGCTTTTATTCAGCATCAATGTGGCCTTCGATCTTTGCCCGGCCGAAACCTATGTGCTGGATGAGCTTGACCATGGATTCGATTCGACAGCCTTCCATGGAATCGACCCCAAGCGCGCAGCCCTCTACAAGCTCTGTGAGCAAAAAGGAGTAGGCATCACTGTTATGAAAACGCTGGGAGCGGGTAAGCTGCTTTCGGCCGAACATACCCCCTTCAAGCAGCCTATGACCGTCGCGCAATGCATCCACTATGCCCTGACACGTCCGGCTGTGGCCAGTGTAATGCTGGGCTTACAAAACGGCAGGGAAGTGTCGGACGCCATACGCTATCTCGACATGAGCGATGAAGAGCGCGACTACACTCAAGTGCTGGGCACGCTGCGCAACGATTTCCGTGGTAACTGTGTGTATTGCAGCCATTGCCAGCCCTGCCCCGCCGAAATAGATATTGCAGCTGTCAACAAATATCTGGATATCGCCCGGCTGGACGAGGGGAATATTCCGCCTTCCATCCGCTCCCATTACGCGGGTCTTGCCCATGGCGGGGGAGATTGCACCGGCTGCGGCAGCTGTGAAAGCCGCTGCCCGTTTGGTGTATCCATCATTGATAATATGGCTGCCGCTGAACGTATTTTCAGGTGAGATACGGTCTGAATTAGCAGGCGAAAAACAACAATTTTAAACGTAACAGGCGTTCTGTCAACTTCATATAATTGTATTAGCACTTCAGTAACATTGGAATAACTTCCTTGTGATTGTTGTTGAAAAAGAGGTCATTGATATGAACTTGAACAGCCAGTTCGCGTTTTATCCTGCCCAGCCGGACAATCCCGCGGGGGATTGGCAGGGCTTGCCGCAGCATATGAATTACGGAAACTGGGCTTTGATATTACTGTTCTGGAAGCGCTGCAGGACAGAGTTGGCGGAAGAGTCTATACATACTACTTTGACAGGCAAAGAAAACTATATAACGAATTTGGTCCGATGAGGATACCGGTCACGCATGAGACTGTCTGGCATTACATAAAAACCTTTGATCTTCCTGCAAGACCTTTTATCCAGTATAATCCCAACGGCTTTGTTTACCTGAAAAATGCACGTGTGCGGAACGACCCCGATGGCGCTGGTGTAGCCAGGTACATTTACCCAAAATACCCGCTCACAGACTGGGTTGAGGAGAATTATCCGGCGGCGCTGACTTATTTATACGAAATACCGGGCGGAATGGCGAGGCTGCCGTTGGCATTCCATGCTTCGTTCGCGAACTCCTGTCCTTATCCCGGGATGCGCGGGGAGGATCTCGGCAAGGTACGCTACAGGGCGGGCTGTCTGGTAAATGGCATATTCCTTGAGAGTTCCGGCGTAAAGGTTGGTATCAGATATCAAAATCACAAAACGTGCGATAACATAGTAGAATACTTCGATTACGTCATATGCGCCATTCCTTTTTCAACTTTGAGGAATATAGTCATCGATCCGTTGTTCAGCGGTATAAAAATGCGGGCTATCCGTGAGGTCAATTATACGCCGGCCCAGAAATCGCTTTTATTGTTAAGAGAAAGGTTCTGGGAAAGGGATTGGATCGCAGGGGGAGGTTCCTATACCGATCTTCCGTATCGTCGAGGGTTACAAAACTGTCAACTGGGATGAGCAGCCGACGATAAGAGGTGCGCTGTCATTTTTTACGCCGGAGCAGAAAAGGATCTTTTCGTACGGTATGGCTTTGCCCGAATACAATGAAAGAATATTCTTCGCAGGGGAGCATATTTCAGCAGTTCACCGCTGGATGCAGGGAGCTCTGCAGAGCGGGATGCAGGCTGCAAACGATCTGGCGTACGCCTGTAAAAAGCATTCTTAGCTTGTTTAGGTTGAATTTTAAAAGGTAATAGTATAAATTATTACTGGGACAGCGATTTACATCGGAGGAGAGGACATGTACAGAGTGTTTATAGCTGATGACGAACCGTCGGTTCTTGAAGGTTTAAGGATAATGGTGCCCTGGAACGAACTTGATTTCGAACTGTGCGGCGAAGCATCCAACGGTCAGGAAGCGCTTTCAAAGATCGAAAAACTACGTCCTCATCTGGTGATAACGGATATACACATGCCTCTCAAAAGCGGCCTCGAACTGATCCATGAAGCCCGTAAGCTTGGCACGAGCACCGAATATGTGATATTGAGCGGGTACTCCGAATTCGCATATGCCCGCGAAGCCATGCGTCATCATGTCAGCTACTATTTACTGAAGCCTCTCGACAGAGATGAGATAATTACGGTCCTGAACAAGATCAAAAACAAACTGGACACGGCATTCCTGACAAGCTACGGCTTTTCACAGGCTGATATCGATACCTTCAAAATGAACAGAAGCAAAGCCCAGGAGACAAACAACGGCTCCAGCGACCAGGAAGACGGCGTCGCTCTGTGGAAATCCGTAAGGGAGAATTTTGACGAAGAACTGACGACATCACTGAAACTGATGAACTATGAGGATGCAAAGAAACTCATAGATGAGATGTTCAACTTTTTCAAATCAAAGGGAATAAGCCTGACAAACGCGTGCGTCATGGTGAACAGCTGTGTTTATCACATACTGCATATAGCTTTCGAAAGAAATATCAAACTCGATACGATGTTGCTGCCCGAACCAAACGACATACTGGATTTCGACGAACTGAAAAGTCGAATAACCGGCATACTGTCCCAGACTATCAGCCTTATGCTTGAAGACAGGCGTAAAAATTCACGCAGCTATCTGTACGAGGTAAAAGAATACATCGACAGGAATTTTGACAGGGAATTGAGCGTTTCGTATCTGGCCGATATGGTGTTCATGGAGGCAGGCTACCTCGGCGATGCTTTCAGCAGGCAGTTCGGCTGCAGTATAAATGAATACCAGCACCGCCTGAGGATAGACAAGGCTATCGCCCTTATCAAATCTACGGATATGAAATTGAGCGAGATATCAACCGCTGTAGGCTATAATAACTACAATAACTTTTTCTCGCATTTCGAAAGGATCACTCATAAAAAGCCGACGCAGTACGGGATACGCTGACCTGGATCATACGTCCTCGATACACAGCGTTATTTCAGTACCGTGTCCAAGTGCACTCTGTATCGTGAAATGAAATCTTTCGGCGTAATTCATGATCATGCGCTGATAGACGTTCTGGATACCTACGCCGCTCTCAGCTTCGTCCCGCGCTTCCGTCCCCGTCTTGGTTTCGTTACTCTGATTTTCGAGTCTGTTCATTATTGCTTCGACCATTTCCCTGTCCATACCTGTTCCATTATCCTTTACCGATATGACCAGCGCTTTGTCTTCTATCCCGGCTTTTATCAACAGCAGGCGATTGTCGTCCGCCGACGATTGGAGGCCGTGCTTGCATGCATTTTCGACGATCGGCTGGATGCTCATCTTTGGTATGAGGCGCTTTGACTCGATCACTTCAGGGGAGATCTGGATCTCATATGTAAATTTGTCGCCAAACCTGAATTTTTCGATGGCAAGATACTTGTCGATAAAGTCAAATTCCTCTGAAACGGGTATCAGGTCGCTTCCGGTTGTAAGAAGCCTTTTGAAGAGCTTGGACAGGCTCGAGATAACTGAAGAAAGCTCAGTATAGTTGTTTTTGACGCAGAATACAAGTATGGCGTTCAGCGTATTAAACAAAAAGTGCGGATCGACCTGAGCCTGGAGGTATTTGTACTCTGCGCGGATATTCTCGACCTCTGTGCTCTTTTTCTCGATCTCGAGCTTGTAAACCTCATTTATCAAATCGTTTATCTCTTCGATCATTTTGTTGAATGCCGTGATCAGCCAGCCGACCTCGTCCTGGCCGGGATTGCCGAGCGGAAGCGGCTCCAGATGGTCTTCCCTTACTTTTTTGATGTGGCTGGACAGTGCTGTCAGGCGGTAGCGCATCGAATTGAGCACCGCCCATATCAAAAAGACCGAAAAAGCAGCCAGAGAGAGCATAATCAGAAGGATATACACCAAAACCACTAATTGCTTCTGATAAATTTGATATCTGTCGTAAAAACCTGTTATCTTCCACCCGTCAAAATATGGCTGTGCGCCGATATCCTTCTGGAAGATGTAATACTTGTTGTCGGTCGGGAGCTTCAGTACGGGAGCTGTCTTGTAGGATACTATATTGGTGTGTTGCGTGTCCCAAATGATCTTGTCTCCCGTAACCGTAAGAAAGGTATCCATACTGCGGTTTTCCTGGTTGAGCTCGGCTATTACCCTGTCGAGCTTCAATTCTATCAGAAGGTAATTTGTAGCATTGTGCAGATAATCAGGGTCCTTGATTTTCCGTATAATAGTCACTCTGTTCTTATAGGGTGTGATCGATATGGCTGTAGTACCGGGGTAGACCATAAGATTCGAACTGCTTGATGAAGCCACCTTGTACCAGTCGCTCTTGCGCACCGTATCGTCAAGGACCCGGAAATAATCGGTGTTTATAAAATGGGGATCGTCGATATACAGGGTTATTTCCGCAATATCAGGGTTACTTACAAGATACATCTGGAAACGGTTCTTAAGGGACGTCCAATAGAGTTCATAGTGCTCCACCGGCGTTTTAAAGCCCTTTGATAGGTCTTCCCTCAGTATTCTGTCGGCATTGACCTGATTTGCGATGTTTATCGAGGTTTGCGTAAGAATATTGAAATCGCTTGCAGTACCCTCAAAGTTCTGTTCCAGGTAATGCGTCGAATTGAGCCACATTTCCTGGGACGTGAACGCCATCCAGACTATGGCTCCTGCGACTACGGGCAGGAATATGCAGAAGATATAGACCAGGATGAATTTACGCCTGATACTGATGTTGTCAAATTTTATAAAGAATTTATTCATATAAGTCACCTAAGAATACTTCTTCTTATACTCGGACGGTGCGATTCCCGTAAATTCCCTGAACTTTTCCACGAAGTAACCGTAATCCGTATAGCCGGATTCCTCGCAGACGGCTGCGATTTTCATATCCGATGAAGCGAAAAGCGCTTTGGCGTGCTCTATGCGCAAATAGTTGAAATAATCGTTGAATTTCTGCCCCGTTTTCTTTTTTATTATCTTGCTTATGATAATTGCGGGCAGGGAAAACTTTTCTGCAATTTTTTGAAGGCTGATGCTTTTTGTGTAATTTGCCTTCATGTATTCCATTATCTCATTCTCAAGTAAAACCAACGGCTTTACATTATTGCTGTTCAGCTTTTTGAAGATCATAATGCACATTTCGAGCGCGAGCTTTTTGCTGTTCGGGTTCAAACTGCCGACCGCTTCCGTAAAGTTAAGGATGGCTTTGCCCGCTTCGATGCCGTATGCAAATGCCATTTTTCCAACCAGATCGGCCAATCTGTACAAACAAATGGAGAACAGCCGGTGCGAAACCACATTTTGGTTAAGCCTGTCAAAAAATTCATTGACTGTATTTACAACTTCAGACGGATCATTCCCTTTTAAAGCGTTGATGACTTTGTCGAACGGCAGCTCAGGAAACACCGGATCCATCCTCGAATCGGCTTCTTTTTGCAGCAGAGGGCTTTCTTTCAGATCATTATAATCAATGACGCTGTTTTGCGGGTTGAGCATGCAATATGCCTTAAGCTGCTCCAGCTGCTTGCCGCAGCTGTAAATATTATTCAGGACTCCTTCGTCCGAAACATCGCTTATCAATGTCCAGAATGTCTGGTATCCATATTTTTCAGGACTTACATCCTTGAGCCGTTCGGTAAGTTTTTCCTTCAGTTCGGCATGATGGGCGAAAATCGGCATGCCCTCGTGCACTATAACGATATAACTGCCGGTTCCGGTATAAAACACGCAGTTTTTATCCTGTATGCCGGTTATCAGCATAAGCAGTTCATATATTTTGTCTTCAGGGGAATTATCCGCTTCTGCGCCTGTTTTCGTTATAAATTGGAGGATCTGTACCTTCGCATTTTCGGGCATTCCGAAAATGGACCGCGCTTTAACAGCGAGTTTCTCGTTATGGATCCCGTCCATGATATCGTTATAGAGCTGGTTCGCCGTATATCTTATCAGCTCTGTGCTTTCCTGCCTGGCATTTCTCTCGCTTTCTATGGTTTCTGCCGCGCGGGACAGCTCGCCGGCCAGTTCCTCCGCATCAAGCGGCTTGGACAGATATCCGAGCGCACCGAGCTGCAAAGCCTTCTGAGCGTAGGCGAAGTCATTATAACCGCTGAGAAGTATAAATTTGGGCGGGGTATCAGGATCTGTATTTATTCTTTCTATCAGTTCCAAACCTGTAAGACCCGGCATGCGGATATCGCAGATAACAAGGTCAGGCTTATTGTCACGTATGATCGATAAAGCAGCCGTGCCATCAGACGCCACTCCGGCTATTTCAAAGCCTATTCCGCGCCAGTCTGCGAATATACGCAAACCTTCCAGAACTGACGGCTCATCGTCTACAAGCACTACTTTGAGCATTTTGACCGACCTCTCGTTAAAATGTCCTGTAATTAACCCGAATTTGATAATTTACTTGGGCAATGTGATTAAATATAATGCAATTATACAAGAAGCGGGCGCGTGAGTCAAATAAGGCCCATCAAATCGTATGCCTGTATTTCTAAAATTTTAAGGAGGAGGAATTCCATGAAAAGGTTTGCTTTAATTCTACTGGCCCTAGTATTAGTTCTTTCTACGGCAGCTTGCGGATCCGGCGCCAACACGACCGACAACTCGGCTTCGACGGTTGCCAGCAGCTCCACACCTGCAAGTGAAACTTCTACTGCAGCAGCTTCAGGCAGCACACTGCCGGCTCTTACCCCGGACAAACCGGTAACAATCAGCGCGTGGCTTACTTCGAGCTTTGCAGCACCCGCAGCTGACAACAAGATTACCAAGCTCTTGAAGGATAAGCTCGGCGTCACAATCAACTATGAAATAATCACCCCTGATAACGCTGACCAGAAGACAGGCGTTATGCTTGCAGGCGGCGAGTATCCGGATCTTGTCGGTGCAACCGATCTGAACGGACGCTTTATTACCGGTAAGGCACTTATCCCGCTGGATGATTATCTGACAGCCGATAAAGCGGATCTGCTCTTCGAGCATGTCAGGCCGTATTGGAACCGTCTCGCAACTGACGCAGGAGACGGTGCAAAGCACATCTATATCTTCCCGAACTACAATCGTTATTATGGAGAGATCACCGGCGGCACCAACTACGGCGCATCCGGCTTCTGGATTCAGAAGGCTCTTCTGGCAGACCAGAACTATCCTGATCTGTCCAACATGACTCTTGAAAAGTACTTCAAGATGATCGAAGATTACAAAACTAAGTACCCGACTATCGACGGTCAGCCGACGATCGGTTATGAAATCCTCGCTTCTACAGGCAGAGAGTGGGGTATGACTAATCCTCCGGAATATCTGGCAGGCGCTCCGAACAACGGCGGTGTTATCGTTGATTCGAACAACGTTGCTACGATATTCGCAAACAAGGATATAGCCAAGAGATATTTCCAGTTCCTGAACCAGATGAATGCCAAGGGTCTGATTGACAGGGAATCCTTCACGCAGACTTACGATCAGTACCTGGCCAAGCTTGCAACCGGCCGCGTACTCGGTATGTATGACCAGCGCTGGGATTTCGGAAATGCCAACGACGCCCTCGTTTCACAGAAGAAGGACGAGCGCACCTGGGTTTCCACAATGCCGACGTATGACGGTATTGCTCCTTACTATGCAGACCGTGATGTTATGAACATCAACCAGGGCTTCGGCGTATCAGTATCCTGCAAGCAGCCTGACGTTGTAGTTTCATTCCTTAACACAATGCTTTCCGAAGAATGGCAGAAGATACTCAACTGGGGTATCGAAGGCGAAGATTACTCAGTAGGCGCTGACGGCAAGTTCGTAAGATCCGATGCACAGCGTCAGCAGCAGAAGGACCTTGTATGGAGATCCTCCAACTTGCTCGAAGCATTCAGAGACCTGGCGCCGAAGCACCAGGGTTCCTACTCTGACGGCAACGCATTCAGCCCCGACACTCAGCCTTCAGAATTCTTCGCAACTCTGTCCGATTATGACAAGAACTTCCTGACCAGCTATGGCAAGCAGACCTGGAGAGACTTCCTGAATCAGCCTCCGGAAAACCCTGTATACTATCCTTGCTGGAACATCACTCTGCCTGACGGAAGCGACGCTCAGATGGCTAACACCCAGATGACCGACACCGCTCTGCAGTTCCTGCCAAAGGCTATACTGGCAGCTCCGAGTGATTTCGAAAACATTTGGAAGCAGTATACCGACGCTATTGCCAAGGTAAACACCAAGGCAATAGAGGATGTTGTTAACCAGGGCATCCAGGACAGGATCGCCAATTGGGGTGGCAGTAAATAAAGCTTAATCCGGAAAGAAGGGGATGAAAGTCCCCTTCTTTTTGGGAATAAGGAGGTTATACCATGATTACAAAGACGCTGACTTCCCCGAATAATTCAATCAGTTTACAGCCTAAGCGCAAGGGTTTCTGGGGCACTGTTATTTCTCAGCGTGAGCTCGTATTAATGAGCGTTCCAATACTGCTTTACAAGATATTGTTCTCGTATGTGCCGATAACAGGCTGGACGATGGCCTTCCAAAATTTCAAGCCGGCCATTAGAAGCGTGTGGAAGCAGAAATGGGTAGGTTTCGACAACTTTGTAAAGCTTTTTACCGGCATTAACGGAGAACGTTTTATCAGGGATATCGGAAATACTCTCGCACAAAGCTTCATAACGCTGGTACTTGGTTATGTCTGTGCCATAGCTTTGGCGCTTTTATTGAATGAAGTTAAATCAATGGGCTTTAAGCGTGTTATACAAAATATAACCTACATGCCGCACTTCCTTTCATGGATCATAGTTGCGGGGCTGGTTTCCACAATGCTTGCCGTTCCTTCCAGCGGCGGTATGGTAAATCAGGTTCTTATGACGCTGCATATCATAAAGGAACCTATACTGTTTTTATCAAACCCCAATTATTTCTGGGGGGTCGTGGCAGGGTCCAACCTGTGGAAGGAACTTGGCTGGAATACCATTATATATCTTGCTGCCATGACTGCAATAAATCCGTCGCTTTATGAAGCCGCGGACATGGATGGCGCAAATCGCTTCCAGAAGATGCTGTATATTACCCTGCCTGGTATAAAGGCCACCATTGTAGTCCTTCTTATCATGAGTATAGGCTGGATACTGGAGGCTGGTTTTGAGATACAGTACTTCCTTGGTAACGGACTTGTAGTTGAAAAATCGGAAATAATCGATATATTTGTTTTGAGATATGGTATACAAATGGGCAACTATTCACTGGCAACCGTAGCAGGTATGTTCAAGACCGTAGTGAGTATCATCCTGATTTCCGGAGCGAACTTCATATCCGGGAAACTCGGTGAAGAAAAGCTGATATAGGGGGGAGCGGAATGAAAATAAGGATCAATAACAAAAAGCTGACAACCGGTGACATTGCTTTCAATACTTTCAACTATGCCTTTCTGATCATTCTTTCGGCAGCAATGCTGTATCCGCTGCTCAATACTCTCGCCATATCCTTCAACGATGGTATGGATACTGTAAGAGGCGGCATATACCTTTGGCCGAGGATGTTCTCGACAAGGAACTATTATATTGTTTTCCACATGGACACGATCTACAGCGCATTTGTCGTAAGTGTCACGAAGACGATAGTAATTGTGATCACGAACCTGTTCTTCACCTCCATGCTCGCTTATACAATAAGCCGCAAGGATTATATCTTAAGAAAAACGATCACGGTGATATTCGTACTCACGATGTACTTCAACGCGGGCCTGATCCCCAATTACATGCTGATCAGGGACCTGCACATGATCAATACCTTCACTGTCTATTGGCTGCCGAACATCATAAGCGCTTTTAACCTCATCGTTATACGAACTTATATTAAAACGATCCCAGAAAGTTTCATAGAATCGGCTAAAATTGACGGAGCGCGCGAATTCCGCATATTCCTGCAGATCATATTGCCACTGTGTATTCCCACCCTTGCGACTATAGCGCTCTTCGTTGCAGTCGGATCCTGGAACTCCTGGTTCGACACGTTCCTTTACAATTCCGCGAAGCAGAACCTGTCCACGCTGCAATATGAACTGCAGAAGCTGCTGGCCAGTGCTTTGAATGCGGGTACGCGAACCCAGTCAGGCGGAGGCGGAGCCAACGCAGCTGCCCAGGCGGGTTCCTCCAACGTGACGACGCCGCAGGCCCTCAGGGCTGCTATCACAGTCGTGGCAGCAGTGCCGATCCTCGTCGTTTATCCTTTCCTGCAGCGCTACTTTATAAACGGACTTGCAATCGGCGGAGTCAAGGAATAAAAAAATCAAGAGCTTATTAACTTCATATGATAACCTTTTGTCTAATCCTTCTGTTTACCTGAAACAGAAGGATTTTTGTTTTACACTCAGGTGTCATTTTACTTGCAATATTCGGAAACTGTAATATAATAATATTAAGATATAATAGAAAATAAAGGGGGGTAACGGCAATGGATGCGGAGAAAGAATTGCTTGAACTGAAGGCCAGGCTTGACGAGATGCCCGGAAAGGAAAACAAGCTTTCCATGGTTGTATTCTCAGGAGAACTGGATAAGCAGATAGCTGCGATGATAATCGCCACAGGGGCGGCAGCCATGGGTATGAAGGTCGTGATGTTCTATACGTTCTGGGGAACAGCTGCGCTGAGGGATCCGGGGAAGAAGGCGGGCGGAAAGGACTTCATGTCTAAGATGTTCGGAATCATGCTGCCAAAGGGGCGCAACAAAACCAAGCTTTCCAAAATGAACATGGCCGGAATGGGTACAGCGATGCTCAAGGGCCTGATGAAAAAGAAGAACGTGGCCAGTATGGATGAGCTTTTCGAGGCTGCCGGAGCATTGGGCGTCGAAATCAACATCTGTGAGATGTCCATGGACCTCATGGGCTTTAAGCGTGAAGAGATGATCGAATATCCGAATCTGAACGTTGTCGGAGTCGCGACGTTCCTTGCCCATGCGAAGGAATCCGCGATACAGCTGTTCATTTAACAACACTGTTCATCTGGCGCTTATACGGAAGTTAAGCCGCTGCCTGCAGACAGCGCTTACTTGTATGTTAATTCAAATATCAGAAGGGAGTACATATAACATGGAAGAATATAAAGCTGTAAAAGTACTCAATTATAAAGGTCTTTCCTGCCCGATGCCTATAGTCAAGATCAGCCAGGAGATCCCAAAGGTCGCTGTCGGCGATGTATTGGAGGTCCAGACCTCGGATCCGGGATCGATAGCCGATTTTCCTGCATGGGCGAAGACTACGGGAAATGCCGTTCTCGATATCAAACAGGAACCCGGTCTGATCCGCATTTTTGTAAAACGCCAGAAGTAAAACAAAATACTTCACGTCAAATGAGAGAAGAGGGTCCGAGATGTTAACCGACAAGCTTATCCTTTTTATAGCTGCCGCTGGCGACGCCGTTTCGAAAGCCACGGGTGTAGCAGAGTCAACAGCGGCGGTCGGGGCGGCGGTCAGCGCTGATGCCGTTTCTTCGGCCACAGTGGCCAATGCCCCTGTTACAGGACTGGCGCAGATATTTGGCCGGATAGAGTATTTCATAATGGTGCCGATGGTTTACCTGGCTTTGCTTTTCTGCCTTGCGGCGATCGTACTGCACATTGCCGCAATATTCAAGGCGCCGGCTCAGCCTTATTCGCTCCGGATCTATCCTGCTGCAAAAAGGCCGGGACTTGCAGCGGCCATTGACGCCTTTGGCATGCCGCAGATCAGGAGACGCAAGCCTGTGTTCTGGGTATTCCTCATGATATTCCACATATCGTTTTTGCTTCTTATACTTGGACATCTTGACATCCTGCCGCAGATCAGCCTGGTGCCTGAGGCCTCTCGTGACATGCTGGGGGCCGGCCTGGTCGGAGTCTTCGTTACGGTGCCGCTTTTTTATTTCCTCTTCCGGCGGTTCAGGTCGCCAAACCGTGAAATCACTGTGCCTGCCGATTACCTGCTGCTTATACTGTTATTGTTCCTGTGCCTTTTCGGAGACCTTATGAGCTGGGGGAATTCCTGGACGGCAAATGGTTTTGTCATGACCAAACAGGATTTTGCGCAATATTTCGGCGGTCTGCTCAGCTTTTCCTTTGCAGACCCGAGGCTTGTACTACATGGCTCGCATTATCATTTCGTTGTAATACATGTACTCCTGGCTGAGGTATTTTTCATAGTACTGCCATTCTCAAAGGTCGTGCATGCCTTCCTGACCTTGCCGATCAACATGCTGAGGAGGAAATGACCATGGATAAACAAATGCAGGAAGAACTCAAACGACTTTTTGAAACCAAGCTGAACAGGGCAATGCGCATGTATCTGGAAACCTGCACTCACTGCGGGAATTGCGTTGAAGCCTGCCATGTCTGGAAATCGATGCCCGAGACCCGCTATACTCCGGTAGGTCGTTCCGAAATAATACGCAAGGTGTTCCTCAAATATTTCAAGCTCGAGGGTAAAATTGCGCCGTGGCTCGGCGAAGTCATAGAGCTCGACGATATTGCGCTGGACAGGTTCTATGACGCGGCCTATTCCTGTACGGGCTGCAGGCGCTGCATGGTATACTGCCCCTTCGGTATCGACACGCAGATGATCATGTCCATTGCGAAGCTCCTGCTTATCGGCGCCGACAAGGAACCGAAACTGCTTTCCATGCTGGCGGACATGTCGATAGCCAAAGGACAGGATGTAGAGAGCTCGCAGTCCGGCTTCGAGGAAGCCGTAAAAAACCTGGAGCCTGAGGTCGAGGCTTTGTGGAAGACAGCTCCTGGCCGCAAAACGATCCCCGTGGGCACGGAAAACGCCGATGTGCTCTTCGTCGGGCTTTCAGGCAAGGATTCGATAGTGCCGGCAGCGGCAATATTGAATGCGGCAGGTGAGAACTGGACGCTCAGTTCATTTGAAGCTGTGAATTTCGGGGCGTTTATGGGTGATCTTGAACGGACAAAAAAGATCGCTTCCAGAATAATCGCCGAAGCTGAGCGGCTGAAAGTCAAGGAAGTCGCGATCGTAGAGTGTGGTACGGCATACCGTGTAATGAAGCAGCAGACAGGAAAGCATCCATTCGAAGTGGTTTCGTTTGTTGAACTTATCGCGCGTTATCTGCGCGAAGGCAGGATCAAGCTTGACAGGACATTCAAGCCGAGGCTGACATATCACGATCCGTGCCAGATGGGCCGGAACGGCGGCATTTATGAAGATCCGCGCTTTATCATAAGCAATTTCGTCAGGTATTTTATTGAACTGACTCCGAACCGCGAAATGAACTGGTGCTGCGGGGGCGGGGGAGGCCTTGTCGCAATGGGGGAACCGGAATTCCGTATGAAATCGGGACGCGTCAAGGCTGAGCAGGTGAAAGCTTCAGGAGCTGAAGTTATATGCACTGCCTGTGAGAATTGCCGTACGCAACTGACTGATCTAAGCGAACATTATGAATTGGGCATCAAGGTAGAATCACTTACGGACCTGGTTGCACACGCACTTGTAAAGTAAAACTTGATTACTATAATACAGTAACACGGGATAAGCATGACAGCATCAATACCTTCATTGGATCGGTGCTGTTTTTTATAAATGAAGCAATCTGAGCATTCCCAGTTATAATCTTTTGCAGATAATAAAACAATACTTATAGCAAAGCCTAAGCAGGCTGTTGTAAGTACCAGCAAAGGGAGTGTTCACGATCGGAAACGATAAAACAAAAGGCTTCAGTAGAAACCACCTGATCATAATGGCGCTTGGCAATATCATAGGCTCCGGCATTTTTTTAGGCAGCGGAAGTGTCATATCGCTCGCCGGGCCGGCTGCGGTCCTGTCTTACGCGCTCGGCGGTTTCATTATGATTTTCGAAGTAATGTTCATTACAGAAATGACCATCATCAACCCCGCTCCGGGCTCGTTCAGAGTGCATGCTTCGGAGATCTTCGGCCCATGGATGGGTTTCGTAAACGGGTGGATGTTCTGGACAAGCGGGGTGCTCGGAATGGCGAGCGAGGTGGCTGCGGCCGCTATTTTTACACGACTTTGGCTTCCGCACGTACCCTTGTGGATTTTCTGCATAGTATACGCCGCTCTGATGACCGTCATAAACCTGACTGATAAAAGAGGCCTGAGTATGATAGAAAGCTGGCTCGCTTCGGTCAAGGTCATTGCACTGATATTGTTCATACTATTTGGCCTGCTTTTGGTTACGGGGGTCATCACGTTGGGCTCCGTCAAGTTCTCGAATATTTTCGGATCATCGGATGATTTTTTTCCGAAAGGGATAAAAGGTGTACTGGCTTCGCTGATAATGGTCCTGTTTTCATTTACAGGTACGGGAATCATCGGGTTATCCATAGCCGAGGCCGAAGATCCTGGAAAGGATGCGCCTCCTGCCATATTTACCATTACTTTTTCGGTGATCATAATGTATTGCCTGTCTATACTTTTCATTGTTCTACTGACTCCGTGGAACACCGTTTCAACAGATTCAAGCCCATTTGTCGCCATACTGCACAAAACCGGGATCAGTTCGGGAGGAGACGTACTCAACTTCATAGTGCTGACCGCCTCGCTTTCGGGGCTCAATTCGTCCATGTACAGCGCATCACGCATGCTCAACTCGTTGAGTATCGATAAACAGGGGCCAAAGCTGTTCCTTGTCAAAAACAGTAATGGCGTACCTGTATATGCCCTGGGCCTGAGCAGTATAGTTCTCATGCTGACTGCAATAATGTCCTACATCCTTCCTTCAAAGGTGTTTGTTATTTTAGCGAGCGCGAGCGGTTTTACGGCGATGTTCAACTGGCTGACGATATCGGTGACGCATTTCTACTACAGGAAGAAGACTCTGAAGGAAAACCCCGGCAAGTTGAAATTCAAAGCGCCGGGTTACCCGTTCACGACCTTTTTGATGGTTGCTTTGATCATTATGGTTTTTGCGACATCCCCGCTTTATCCTGGTCAGATTTCCGGGCTGATAGGCAGTTTGCTGCTTTTTACGGCGCTGGTGCTGATTTACCTGCTTTTGAAATTTGCAAAAAAGATACAATGATGTCCTGCGATTGTGAACATAATTAATTTTTTGTTATAATAGATATAAGACAAAACAGATCGGGGGGCACTATGTTAAAAAAAAATCATGTTTTCAGGGAAATCAGGAGATATATCCTGCTTTTACTCGGCTCGGTACTGGCTGCTACCGGTCTCGAAATTTTTCTGATACCCAATAAACTCATCGATGGCGGGGTCGTTGGTATATCGCTTATTGCAGGCTATCTTACAAATATACCATTCAGCGTATTTGTCGTTTTATTCAATCTTCCGTTTTTATTCATGGGATATAAACAGATTGGTAAGACCTTTGTGTTCTCGTCCCTGTTTTCGATCGTATCGCTGTCTGTGTGGACCTTGCTTCTGCATCCGGTACCGGGGCTGACCGAGGACGTATTGCTTGCCTCGGTTTTCGGAGGAATAATCCTTGGAATAGGCGTAGGTCTTATCATACGGTACGGAGGTTCACTTGACGGGACCGAAATGGTCTCGATAATAATAAACAGGAAATCGGCTTTTTCCGTGGGAGAGCTTGTAATGTTCTTCAACATATTCATTTTGGGCAGTTCTGGACTGATCTTCGGATGGGATAAGGCTATGTATTCTCTTATTGCCTATTTTATAGCATATAAAATGATCGACGTCACAATAGAAGGCTTGGACGAAGCAAAAGCCGCAATTATCATATCGGACAGGTATGATGAAATAGCGGAGGCCATAATGGCGAGGCTTGGCAGAGGCGTCACCTACCTTGATGGCAGGGGCGCCTTTTCAAATGATCAAAAAACCGTTCTTTACTCAGTGGTGACTCGTCTGGAAGTAGCAAAGCTAAAATCGATAATACAGGATAAGGATGAAAGCGCTTTTGTGACTATAAACGACGTATCGGATGTAATGGGCGGTAAGCACAGGAAGAGAGCGATACATTGACGTGTCAGGGGACTACCCATATCCACCTCTTTTGTTTATAATATAGGGATAGGGGGGTCATTTATGAATATCGATGTGATCGGAGTCCCGGTGGATCTTGGATCTGACAGGAGAGGCGTTGATATGGGCCCGAGTGCCATCCGCTATTCGGGACTGATGAAGGCAATAGAGAATTTGGGCATACATTACAGGGATCTTGGCAACATCGAGGTTCCGGTACCTGAGAGCAAGGAAACTGGCAGCTTTTCGGGCAAACCCAAATATGTTACTGAAATAACCCAGATCAACAGGGATCTGTTTAATATGGTCGGCAAAAGTCTGAAAGCGGGCAGTATGCCCATTGTGATCGGCGGCGATCACAGCATTGCGACCGGTACATTGCTTGGAGTGCAGAGTTATTATAAAAATATCGGTGTCATTTGGCTTGATGCGCACGGGGATTTCAACACAGAGCATACTACGCTGACGGGCAACCTGCACGGGATGTCGCTGGCTGCTGCAACAGGCACAGGCATGCTCGATATGGCGGGCTTCAAGCCAACGGATGTGAAATATATCGATCCTGAGAAGGTCGTAGTTATCGGGGCGAGATCGCTCGATCCTGAAGAGGCCCGGCTTCTTAAAAAACGTCATGTTACGGTCTTCACGATGGAGGATGTGGATATGTACGGACTGCGGGCCGTCATGCAGAAGGCGATAAATATAGTTGAAACAGGAACCGAAGGCTTCCATCTCAGCTTCGACCTCGACGTAGTCACGCCCTCGGACGCTCCCGGCGTTGGAACGCCCGTAAAAGGCGGACTGACATACAGAGAGGCCCATCTGGCAGCAGAGATCATTTCTGCAAGGCCGAAGCTGCTTTCGATGGAACTTGTAGAACTGAATCCCATACTGGATAATGCCAACGTTACCGGTGAACTGGCCGTTTCGCTCATTTGCTCCGCATTGGGCAAGAGGATTGCCGGCGATATGGCAAGCAATTTCTGAGAACAGCATAGTTGTTAATGGCACCGTTCACCGGGTAGAATGCCCGGCTGCGGTGCTTTTTGATTTTCGGAACATAGTATTGTGCAAAAATATTTTAAGTAGATGCTTGACAATTGTGTCACAGTGTATTACTATGATAGTACACTAGATCAATAGCAAGGAGGTTAATGTGTGCTATGAAGTTTAACGACAGCGCCCCGATCTATTTACAGATCGTTGAAAAAATTAAGGCCGACATAGTAGCCGGAAAACTTAAAGGCGGGGACAAACTTCCGTCCGTCAGGGAAATCGCCGAAAATTTCAAAGTCAATCCCAATACGGTGCAAAGAGTTTATATGGAGCTTGAACGCGAGGGTGTGGCTTACCCGCAGAGGGGTATCGGGACCTTTATAGCCGAAGGAGAGGAACTGGTCAAAAAGCTCCGGTCCACTCAGGCGTACAAATATACCAGAAGGTATGTAGGCGAAATGAAGGAGCTCGGAATGGGAAAAGAAGAAGTAATCAAAAATGTAGAAAGTGTTTTGGAGGAAGATAAGAATGATCACACTGAAGGCTGAGAATATCATCAAGAATTATTTTAAGAAAAGCGCATTGTCCGGTGTGAGCATCCAGCTCGAACAGGGCAAGATCGTCGGGCTGCTCGGACCTAACGGAAGCGGGAAGACCACATTTCTCAAGCTTGCCACGGGCCTTGTGCGTCCAACTTCCGGCAGTATAACCGTCTGCGACAGAGAGATCGGATATAGGTCGAAGGAGCTCGTCGCGTTATTGCCTGACAGCGAATTCCTGTACGACTGGATGACAATCAAAGAGGCAAGGGACACATATGCCGCATTTTTTGCAGATTTCGACATGAAACGCTTCGTTGAATTGCTCGATTTCATGAAATTGTCGGAGGATATGAAGGTAAAAAGCCTTTCGAAAGGTATGAAGGAAAAGCTCGCACTGGCGCTGACCCTTTCCAGGGACGCCAGGCTGATCGTCCTCGACGAGCCGCTGAACGGCGTCGATCCCGTAGCGAGGGAGCAGATACTCGGGGCGATTGTAAGATGCTTCAACCAGGAAAGCACGATACTTATAACCAGCCATCTGATAAACGAAGTCGAGAGCATTCTCGACGAGGCGTATTTCCTGAAGGAAGGCAAAATCGTGCTCCATGGCCTCACGGACGTGTTGAGGAGCGAAAGAAGCAAATCACTCGATGAGCTTTACAGGGAGGTATTCGCATGTTAGGAAAACTTATCGCATATGAGCTGGTTAAGAAGTGGAAATCGTCCAAATTCCTGCTGCTGGGCTATGTAATGGTACAGGCGGTCATAATGTTTGTAATAAGGGTATTCCTTTGGAATGAGGAGATCTCGAAAGGGTTTTATATAAACGGCGGGAGTGTTTCAGCAGGCAATAACGTCAGTGCGACCTTTATACTGCTGACTGTGCTGTTCTTTATACTGGCATTTTTTATAGGGGCCTATCCTTTCATAGAGAGTATTTACAGATACGAAAGGGACCTGTCCGGCAAGCAGGCTTATCTGGAACTGATGATACCCGCAGTAGGCTGGATGAAGGTACTCGCAAAGTTGATCGCAACAGTGGTCGGCCTGGCGATCTGCGGAACCTTGTCGCTGATCTCGATGTTTTTGTTCTTCATGGTCAACAGCAATTTCAGGTATCTGATGGACCTGGTCGGACAGTTCCTTGATCTGATGGCAGGCAACGGCCTGGAAGTAGCGCTGATGATCCTGTTTATGCTGTTCAGTCTCGCTTCGGCTTACATGATTATATTCTTCTGTATCTCAGTTGCGAAATCTTTTACGCATAAAAATACCATAGCTGTACCGATAGGGATATTCGTATTCATTATTTTCACCGCTTGCCTGGGCTTGGTTTCGGGATATTTGAGCAGATTCCCGATAGTAACCTTCAAAATCGGGGAAATAGCATTTATGTTAAGCTCAACGCTGCTTGATATCGCAGTAATACTGGCAACACTCGCGGGAACGAGCTGGCTTATAGAAAAGAAGATAGAGCATTGATGTAACAAGTGGTCAGGAAGGCAGGCCGTCAGCGAT
>Ga0207800_1000155_pt1 | contig 24268 bp, 19 predicted proteins | sample LuqExpMetageno11_FD_187769 | JGI IMG/M metagenome (GOLD analysis project Ga0207800, IMG submission 187769) | Tropical forest soil microbial communities from Luquillo Experimental Forest, Puerto Rico - Sample 11 (SPAdes) | ecosystem: Environmental > Terrestrial > Soil > Tropical forest ... | reverse complement strand
CGATACATTCAAATCCTTCTTTACGGATTGGGCGATTGCCGCAAACACATACAACAGGCTGAAGAAAACAAAGATAGCTATATTTGGGCGTATGCACAACATGGGCGATATCCTGGGCGACGATGCGGCACTGTGCAGAAAGTTTGGCGTAGAGGCCAACCATGAAACCATCGGCCAGGTCTACCATATGATGGAGAAGGTCACGGAAGCCGAGATTGACAAGCAGATAGCAGAGGACAAAAAGAACTTCAGGATCGATCCGAAATTACCGGCCGAAAGACACAGGTATGCGGCGCGCATGCAACTGGGATTCGAGAAATTCCTGATTGAAAAGGGATACGACGGATTCAGCCAGTTCTTCGATGTATTCAAGGAAGACGGACGGTTCAAGCAGGTCCCGATATTAGGAAGTTCGTCACTGCTTGCAAAAGGATACGGGTACGCTGCCGAGGGTGACACAAATGTATTGCTGCTTACGGTTATCGGCCATATGCTAATAGGAAATCCTCATTTCACAGAGATGTACTCTCTGGATTACGGTAAGGATGCGGCCATGCTGAGCCACATGGGCGAGGGCAACTGGAAGGTTGCGCGCAAGGACCGCGGCGTGACGCTGATCGACCGCCCGCTTGATATCGGAGACCTTGACAACCCGCCTACGCCTAAATTCAATGTCGAACCCGGCGTATCAACTCTTATCTCGCTTGTAGCGCTCGAAGGCGAGCAGTACAGGCTGATCGTTTCAAAAGGAACGATACTTGACACGGAAGAGCTGCCTGATGTTCCAATGAATCATGCATTTTTCAGACCTGATTCAGGAATAAAGCAGGCAATGACCGAATGGCTGACCTATGGCGGGACGCACCACGAGGTTCTCTTCCTGGGAGACTGGAGAAGCCGCCTCAGGATGTTGTGCAAGCTGATTGACATAGAGTACATTGAAGTATAAAATTTTTATATATTTTACAAATTTTAAAGGGGAACGGATAATGTGGGCAGTATAACCAAACTGATGGTGGAAGTATCCAAACTATATTACCAATATGGATTGAGCCAGAAGGATATAGCAGCCAAACTGGGTATTTCGCGAGGCTATGTCTGCCAGCTCATGGACAAGGCGAGGACCATAGGAATAGTTGAAATCAGGATCAAGGATCCTGCGGATACTGAGACTGATCTGGAGCGCTATGTCTGCGAGCTGTTCGGGCTTGATAAGGCCATCATCGTGGGTACTCCGCATTTAGCCGATCACGGGGTACTGACTACAGAAATGGTGAACGAGACCTGTAAGTATATCGACACCATTATTGAGAGCAACATGATCATAGCTTTCTCATGGGGTTCGACAATATATCAGATTTCGACGAATATGGTCAGGCACACAGGCATTAGGAACATTATAGCCATTCCTCTTTGCGGCGGTACCAGCAACCTTGAGAAAAAAATATACGTATCGGAGATTTCATCCAATATCGCAGAAGCATACAACGGCACACCGCTGCATATCCCTCTGCCTGCAATCGTACAGAATGCGGATATCAAGAGATACATATGCAGCGACGCCAATATCAACAACGTACTCAACAAAAGCAAGGATGCTGATATCGCGCTGTTTACGGTCGGAGGCTTCGGAGCCGAGAGTGTTCTTTACCAGGGCGGTTATATTGATGACGCTTCTTTGCAGAGGTTGAGAGACAGGGACGCCGTTGGGGATTTCTGCGCGCATTTCATAAATGAATTCGGTGAAATATGCGACGAGGAACTGGACGAGAGAACAATTTCGATCGATCTGAAGCATTTTGCCGGTATCAAAAACAAGGTATGTGTCGCTACAGGCGCCCCGAAGGTCAAAGCCCTTCTGGGCGTCCTGAGAAAGAAATATGTCGACGTACTGATAACAGATGAAGCGACGATGCAGAGCGTGCTCAAACTGATTTAATACTGTAAACTGAATGAGGGACGTGGAATCTATGAAACTGACAAAAATTGATCATATTACGGTAAATTGCAATAATTTGGCCAATTCACGCAAGTTCTACGAAAATGTATTCGATCTGAAACGGCTGGAGGATGTCGATATGGGCGACCACGTCCTGCACTATTACCAGCTGCCGGACGTCAGACTGGAACTGATCGAGTACAAAAATCCGCAGAAAAACTGGCAGACCGGCAATACAGATACGGGAATATACCGTCATTTTGCCGTATGCACCGATGATCTGCAGGAAGTCAGAAGACGCTGTGAAAAAGAAGGCTATGGGATCAATCTGCAGCCTACCTATATCGCGCCGATTGATAAAACCGTCATGCTTGTGGTCGATCCCAACGGTGTGGAGATCGAGGTCATGCAGGCATAGAATCATGCCACATCAACGTACCATCAATTAAAACTTGCCGGAGGGCGAAACTATGAAGCAGGCAAAAATTGTACTGGATAAGGATTACATCATATCCAGGATAGATGAAAAAGTATTCAGCTCTTTTGTAGAGCCTTTAGGAAGATGCATATACGGCGGAATTTATGAACCCGGTCACCCGGCGGCAGATGAAAAAGGCTTCCGCAGGGACGTACTGGAGCTGACAAAACCTCTGAATCTCACATTGAACCGTTTCCCCGGAGGAAACTTTACTTCCACGTATCGCTGGGAGGATGGAATCGGCCCGAAAGAGAACCGCCCTAGAAGAGCTGAGGTCGCGTGGCAGTGCATTGAGACGAACGAATTCGGACTGAATGAATTCGCAGAGTGGTCAAAGCTGAACGGCTCCGATGTTATGATGACGGTCAACCTTGCGACCAGAGGCGTACTGGAGGCTATGGACTGCGTTGAGTACTGCAATTTCAGGGAAGGCACCTATTGGTCCGATCTGAGGATCAAACACGGCTACAAGGAACCGCACGGATACCGCTACTGGTGTTTGACCAACGAAATAGACGGCGTTTGGCAGGTCGGACAAAAGACAGGTACTGATTATGGAAGAATAGCAAGGGAAGCTTCCAAGGGAATGAAGCTGCTTGACGAAAATATCAAGACTGTACTGGCCGGATCATCATCGCCCGGGCAGGATACTTTCCCGGCTTTTGACGCCGATGCGCTTGAGGAATCCTATGATTTTGTGGATTATCTGTCCATCCATCAATACATCGGAAATGCAAAAAATGATACACCCAATTATCTTGCCAAGGCATTAATCACCGATCAGTATTTCAAGATGGCGATTGCTACAATCGACTATATAAAGGCTAAGAAGAAGAGCGGCAAAAAAGTGAACATTTCCTTCGACGAGTTCAATACATGGCATTCGATCGCTGAGGAAGCGCGTTTCAATGACAAATGGAAAATCACGAAGCCTCTTCTCGAAGATATTTATACGATGGAGGATGCGCTTGCTCTGGGCGGCATGCTGCTTTCCGTATTAAGACATGCCGACAGGGTGGAGATCGCATGCATGTCGGAGCTTGTGAACTGCATATCGCACATCCGCACAAGTAACGGGGGCGGTGCGTGGGTACTGCCGCCGTATTATACCTTCCTGCTGTATTCGAAATATGGAAGAGGAACATCCCTCATGACATCCATTGACTCTCCCAGATACGATTCCGCTGATTTTTCGGATGTGCCTTACCTCGATGCCGGCGCTGTACTGAATGATAACGGTGACATTTCGATATTTGCCATTAACCGCAGCCTTGATGAAGCATTGCCGGTGGAGATCGATCTGAGGGGTTTTGACTCTTATATCGTAGAGCAGCATATCGTTCTCGAGAGCGAAAACGCAAAGGATACGAATACGGAGGAGCAGCCTGACCATGTCGTACCGCATAACAACGGAAATGCGAAGATCGACGGCGGCAAGGTGGCTGCATCATTGCCGAAGCTTTCATTAAATGTTATTTGCCTTAAGAAGATGAAGTAAATCATACAGGCCCGAGGCGGTTATTTGGCCTGATTTGTATTCAAATGAGCCGAATGACCGTCCCGGGCTTATCATTCACCGGTTCGTCCGCTCAATCATACGGGCAATAGAATTGTAAATTTCGTACCTTTTCCCGGTTCACTCTCAACTGTTATATTGCCGTCGTAGAGGTTTACTATATGCTTTACTATCGAAAGGCCGAGGCCTGTGCCTCCCATGCTTCTGGACCTTCCCCTGTCCACGCGGTAAAAACGCTCAAAGATCCTTGTTAAATGTTCTTCCTCTATGCCGATGCCGGTATCCTCGACGGATACAGCCAGGCTGCCTTCCGTTTTTGCAGCCTTTACGAGCACCCTTCCGTTTTCCTTGTTGTACTTGATGGCATTTTCGATCAGGTTGATCAGCAGCTGCTTTATCCTGTTGCGATTGACCTTGACTATGATCTTCTTCGCCGCGTCGAATTTCAGTGTTACTCCTTTTTTATCCGCTTCAGGTGCAAGTATCGACAGGACTTCGGATATTATGCCGGACAGGTCGTGTTCTTCGATGTTTGTGTCGCTTTTTGCGTTTTCGATCTCCGACAGCTGCAGTATATCGTTGATCAGCATCGTAAGCCTTTCGGCCTCGATGTCGATGATTTCAAGAAACTGTGGCGCTACGGAGGCGTCATATACCGCACCGCTGCGCAGCGTTTCGACGAAGCCTCTTATTGAGGTAAGGGGAGTTTTTAGTTCATGCGTGACGTTAGAAACAAATTCAGACCGGATCTGATCGAACTTTTTCATTGCAGTTATATCCTGGATGGTAATAATACCGCCGGCATTCGTTCCTTCGCCGTTTGCAGCCATTATTGGATTTGAGTGGATGCTGAAGATCCCGCTTTCTGGAGAACCAAGCGTAAGCTCCTTTACCTGGAATGTATTGCTGTCGATCGTTTTTTGCAGTATTTCATTGAGCTGATGGTTGCGGATCACCTCGATGAATCTTTTGCCTATAACGCTGTCCTGCTTGATGCCAAAGAATTTGACCGCGATTGAATTGATCAGGATTATCCTTAAATTTTGATCGACTGCGATAAAGCTGTACATAATACTGTTTAAGATCGCATCGAATTTTATGTTTTTGTCGGTGAGATCAGTGACTGTGCCTTCGAGCTTGGCGGCCATATTGTTGAAAGTGGCTGCGAGCTGGCCTATTTCATCATGCTTCCTGAAAAACACCCTCTTTGAATAATTGCCGCCGGAGATCTCCCGGGCAGCCAAAGTCAGTTCGTTTAAAGGTTTACTGATCTCCGATGCAAATCTGTAGGCGAGAAGGGTCGTAAGCAGAAGGCCTGCAAACATACCGGCAAGCGAGTAAAGCAATATCTGAATATCAATTTTTTTTAACTGGTCAAGAGGGACGGAAACCCTTATTATCAGATCCGGCAGGGAAGAGGGGATCGCAATATAAAGGAAGTTCACATTGAGCGTTTTGCTCGACCTTATATCTTCGCCCACCATACCGTTTAAAGCCTGTTGTACTTCCTTCCTGCCCAGATGATTTTCCATATCGGTGTAATTTGTTTCCGATTCGCCCAGTACCTTGCCTTTAGAATCTATAATGGTGATCCTGGGCCGGAAGGCATATGGATCTGTATTACTACCGGATTTGGCTGCTTTGGGGATGTTTGCAGAAAGTAAACTTGCGTAATCCTTTGCAAGGGCGTTATAATCCGTCTTTCCACCGTCTTTGGCTGTTTGTGTGATCTCGTGGTCATATAGTACGGCAACCGTCATGATGCGGTCCCGTACTTCATCCATATAAAAGCTCCGGGCATTCTGCGTGGTAAATATGCCTGTCACGGACATACCTGCGAATATTAAAATAATAAAATAGAATAATAGCTTCTTCCTCATATGATTACACTACCCCGGTCATTCAGGCGTTTACTCCGTCTTTGTCGCTGAACCTGTAGCCTATTCCTCGTATAGTCTCGATATATACCGGTTTATTATCGTCATCTTCAATTTTCTGCCTGAGATAGCGGATGTGTACGTCGACTGTCCTGGTCTCGCCATAATAGTCATAACCCCAGATCTTATCGAGCAGAAGTTCGCGCGTCAGTACCTTGCCCTTGTTCTGCATAAGCAGCTTGAGCAACTCGAACTCCTTCAGAGGCATTTCTATAAGCTTACCGTGTTTGAAGACCTCATGTCTTGCGGTGTCTACCTCTATATCGCCGCGCCTTAGTATATCAGGTTCCTCAGGGGCGGTCACGGCAGTCCTTCTGAGCAGGGCCTTGACCCTGGCCGTAAGTTCACGCACGCTGAAGGGCTTTGTCAGATAATCGTCAGCGCCCAGCTCCAGACCCAGCACCTTATCAAATTCTTCACCTTTGGCGGTGAGCATGATAATTGGTATGTTTTTGGTCCTGTTATCAGATCTAAGCCTTCTGCAAAGTTCAAGACCATCTATGCCCGGCAGCATTATATCAAGCAGAAACAATGCGGGAAGTGTGCTTCCGACAGCCTCGAGCAGCTTTTCCGCATTATCGAATACTGCTACTTTGAAACCGTTTGCTTCCAGGTTGTATTGTATGAGTTGCTGTATATGGACTTCATCATCCACTGCATATATCAATTCCTTCGACATCCGGCACCCCCATAGTCGATTTTACTTATATTATTCCACTATTTGTCGAATAAGTAACGGCTCTGACTTTTTTTACTCATCACCTTTACCGTTTTTACCGTCAGCGTTATTCTCTATACTATTTTCAACATCCGGTTCGAAATCGGCATAAGGAGGTATATGGGCCGACTCCTTGTGGTACAGCCTTGCCAGATGATCGTGCTCGCCCGTTACGTTAAAGACGACCCATTCGCCTATATTGGTGGCGTGATCGCCCATTCGCTCGATGTATTTGGCGATAAACATAAGATCAACGCCCTGTTCGATGGTGTTTGGATTGTTTCTCATAAGATTGATAAGCTCGAGTATAACTTTATTGAACAGCGCGTCCACGTCGTCATCGCTTGCGCAGACCTTCTCAGCCAGCTCTACATCCTGCCTCACGTACGCGTCAATGGACTTGTTTACCATGATTTTGGCAAGCTCGGCCATTTTTGGCAGGTCGATCAGCGGTTTGATATATTTTTTCCCGGACATGCGTATTATGATCTCAGCAATATCCGAGGATGCATCGGCGATACGTTCCATATCCGTAATGATCTTCAGCGCAGTGCTGATCGTACGGAGATCCTTGGCCAGCGGCTGCTGCCTTGCGATAAGGTTCATGCACTTTTTTTCAATCTTCTTTTCGTAATCATCAATAATGTCATCGTTTTGGAAAATTTTTCTTGCGAGTTCGACGTCCTGCTTTTTCAATGCTATTATCGTGTTATCTATCGATTCCTCAACGAGGCTCCCCATTTTTATCAGCTCCATGTGAAGCTCTTCCAGCCCTTGATCAAATGAATGTCTTGCTACCATATCAAATATTCCTCCTACTGAATGTTTTAATGGAAATTCGCGCCTCAAGGGCGCTAAACATTCTCCTCAACCGAATCTACCTGTAATATAATCCTCTGTACGCTTTTCCCGGGGTGTGCTGAATATGGCCTCTGTTTCGCCGGATTCAACTATTTCGCCGTGCAGGAAAAATGCTGTTTTGTCCGAGATCCTGCCTGCCTGCTGCATGTTGTGCGTAACAATGATGATCGTATACTTCTCTTTAAGTTCGTCAATCAGATCTTCGATCTTCATGGTTGAAATCGGGTCCAGAGCAGAGGTGGGTTCATCCATGAGAACGACTTCCGGATTTACAGCCAGAACCCTTGCTATGCAAAGCCTTTGCTGCTGCCCTCCCGACAACCCCAATGCGCTTTTTTTGAGCCTGTCCTTTACTTCATCCCACAAAGCGGCGCCGCGCAGGCTCTTTTCAATTATCTCATCCAGCTGCGCCCGGTTTTTCAGACCATGTATCCTGGGACCGTATGCAATATTGTCATAAATGGACATTGGAAAGGGATTGGGCTTTTGGAAGACCATTCCGACCCGCTTTCTAAGTTCAACTATATCACACTGCCCATATATGTTCAAACCATCCAGGAAAACGTCGCCTGTGATCCTGACCCCTGACACGAGGTCATTCATGCGGTCGAGCGTTTTGAGGAACGTGGACTTTCCGCAGCCGGAAGGACCGATGAGCGCTGTTACCTGGTTTTCCGCAATGTCAATGGTGACGCTCTTTAAGGCATGTACGTCACCGTAAAAAAGGTCCAGGTTCTTTGTTGAAATTTTCTGCATGTTCATAAAATGCGACCTCCTGATCAACCGCCCGTTGTTGCTCTTGAAAGCCTTTTGGCAAGCCGGGTGGCAATAAAGTTAATTATGGCTACAATAATTACAAGTATTGTTGCCGTAGCGTAAGCCTGATCGAAAGATATACCCTCTTTGGCGAGCGTATACAGATGTACCGACAATGTCCTGCCTGACCGCATTATGCTTGAGGGCACATTCGGCACATAACCTGCGGTAAGGTAGACTGCGGCGGTTTCTCCGACTATTCGTCCAATGCTCAATATTACGGCTGTCAATATGCCCGGGATCGCCGACGGAAGCACGACGCGCGTTACTGTTTTCAGCTTTGTCGCGCCAAGCGCCAGGCTGCCTTCCCTATATGCCATAGGCACTGATTTCAGCGCTTCCTCGGTCGAGCGTATGACTGTAGGAAGCACCATGATACTCAGTGTCAGCGAACCTGATAAAATGGAATACTTAAGATGCAGTGCGATGACGAAGAATATCAGGCCGAAGAGACCGTAAATGATCGAGGGGATCCCGGCCAGCGTCTCTGTTGCGAACCGGATCGCATTTACCAGCCTGCCCGGCTTTGAATACTCGACAAGGTAGATGGCGGAGCAGATACCTATAGGCGTTGAAATAATCACAGTTACGACTATAATCATCAATGTGCTTATTATCATCGGATATATGCCGTAAAGATTCCTGACGGGCTTGTAGACTGTGGTAAGGAAAGCCCAGTTGATGTGGCCGGCCCCCATTATTACTATATATATCAGTATCCACGCCAGTACAGCTACGGTAATGAATGCGCAGAACCAGGCCAGGCCTGTGAGTATGCGGTCGGAGATCCTGCGTCTTGCTGATGCATCGGTCATGCTTCTTCACCGTCCCTTCTGTGGAGCAATATATTGAGTGTTATATTCAACAGCATTATAAATATGAAAAGGACCACTCCGGTTGCAAATAGTGTTTCCTGATGCAGTCCACTCGCATAGCCCATTTCGAGCGCGATGTTCGCAGTCATAGTACGGACCCTGTCGGTGATGGCGTGCGGTATCAGTGCCGTATTGCCCGAAACGAGTATGACTGCCATTGTTTCGCCGATCGCCCTTCCTGTGCCCAGTACGATAGATGCCATTATTCCCGATTTTGCCGCTGGGATGATGACCTTGAAAATCGTCTGTATATGGCTGGCTCCCAATGCAAGCGAGCCTTCCTTAAGGGTGGGCTGGACCGCTCTGATCGACGTCTCGGACATGCTGATGACGGTGGGCAGTATCATTACCGAAAGTATTATAATTACGGCAAGCAGGCTGTTGCCGGCTCCTCCGAAATATTTCGAAATGATGGGCACCAGCACCATAAGACCGAAAAATCCGAAGACTACCGACGGTATGCCGGCGAGCAATTCAACTGCCGGACGTATGAGCTCTGCGAGTTTTTTCGGTGCGATCTCAGCAAGGAATATTGCCGTAAACAGGCCTATAAATACACCGATGACGACAGCGCCGATAGTTCCGAGCACGCTTGATACTATCATCGGAAGTATGCCGAATTGGTTGGCTTCCGGCTGCCAGACCGTGCCGAACAGAAAATTAAGCACTCCTACCTTGAAGATGGCAGGAGAGCCCTTGGCAAAGACATATATCGTAATAACGATGACCGACAGTATGGATAAAGCCGCACAAACCAGAAAAATCGATTCTATTATCCTTTCCAGCAGGTTTCGCCTTTTATTTGATATCATAAAACATTTGCCTCCATTTAAGGAATAAAGTTATTCATTTCCTGAAATGACCATTGGGCAGCAGATATTCGATAATCTGCAGCCCGTTGTCATAGTATTTATTGAAGCGTATCTTCAGTTAGTGCTTTATTCCGGCTCACTTTACGGTAATGTACGTTTTTCCTACGATCTCCTGGCCTGCATCGCTCTTGACGAAGTCCAGGAAGGCTTGCGTTGCGGGGCTGACATCACCCTTGGTCAGCATCAGGAAAGGCCTTGATACCGCATAGCTCTTGTTCTTGATATTGTCAACGCTGCATTCCACACCGTCGATGCTTACTTTTTTAACAGTATTGTCGGCGAAACCGAGGGAGAGGTAACCTATCGCATTTTCCTTGGAGGATATGTTTGCCTTGACCGGTCCGTTGCCATCTGCTACGAGTGCATCCTTTCTTACCAGTGATGTTGTCTGGCCGTTCTGCTTTTCCTGAAGTCCGAGTAGTTCTTCAAAAGCCGTCTTTGTGCCTGAACTTGCTTCACGGGCTACCACAAGTATTTCCTGGTCTTTTCCTCCTACATCCTTCCAATTCGTTATTTCACCCTTGAAGATCTTCTGGATCTGTTCCTTGGTCAGGTTGGAGACCGTGTTTGAAGGATTGATCACAACTGCTATGCCGTCATATGCTATTACGTGTTCAGTCAGTCCCGTTTTTTCCTCCGGAGTAAGTTCACGTGATGATTCGCCAATGTTAGAGGTTCCGTCAGTCACGTCCTTGATCCCCTGGCTCGAACCACCGCCCTGTATTTCGACGGATACGTCGGGATAAGTTTCATTGAAAACGTCTGCCAGGTCCTGCGCAAGCGGCTGTACAGAGGTGGAGCCCGAGACGGTCACCGTACCAGACAGGTTACCGGCATTTGCATTGTTGCCGGTTGCCGCGCTGTTGTTCCCCGAGGGGTTCTGGCTGCTGCCGCATGCTGTAAGCAGTACGGCCGATAATAATGTTGATGCGATTAATGTAAACGATTTTTTTCCTAGTATTAACATTTTCATAATTCCTCCTTATTTATTTATTCCTTAATTAACTTTCCGGTATACCGACGTGTCAAGACCGTCCTATACTTTACTGCCCATTTCTTTGATTTCAGTTTACATATACATCTTATTTCCGCTTTTTTAAGAGAGAATTAATCTATTGTTAACTTCAGGTTAATTTTGAGGAGCTTTCAGCATATATTAATTGGAAAACGTCTTGAGGAGATCGATGTATGGGTTATGTCAATTTCGGCAGGGACATGGCAATACTGCCATACGATAGGGATAAGGCCCTTCAGTATGCGCATAAATGGGCTTATGCAAGGAATCCGGCCTATCTTGACTTCGAAAAGCTTGGAGGCGACTGCACCAATTTTGCTTCACAGTGTATTTTTGCGGGAAGCGGCGTAATGAACCACACTCCGGTTTATGGCTGGTATTATGACAACTCATTCAGCAGGACTGCTTCATGGACCGGGGTGAATTATCTTTTTGACTTTTTGATGGGAAACAAGGGCAGGGGACCTTTTGCCGAAGAAGTAGACGCGGAGGATGCGGAACCCGGAGACCTCGCGCAGCTATCATTCTCCGACAGCAAGAGCTTCGAGCACTCTCCTGTGATCGTCAAAATGGAAAGTAAAAAAGGAAAGGACGGCATTTGGATTGCCGCCCATACTTTTGATACCGATTATTACAGGCTTATGGAATTCGAACCTGCGTATATCAGATTTCTGCATATAGCAGGCGTCCGCGCCTAAAAGCCGTCCAGCGCGGATGATGGTTACCTGGCCTTCTTAGCAAGTTTAATCTCTTCTTCTGTAAGGACCTTTTCAAGGTCGAGCATAAGTATGAGGCGGTCGCCGACCTTGGCTGTGCCGCTCAGGAATCTGTCCCTGACATTGTTCAGCGCCTGCGGCGCCGGATCGAATTCGTCGTCTTCCACCTTGATTATTTCACGGACTCCGTCCACTATAATGCCTATCTCTGATGCCGATGTGTTTGTGATGATGATCTTCGTGTTTTCGTCAAATTCCGGACTGGCCAGGTTGAAGCGTCTTCTGAGATTGAAGATGGTCAGGACCTTTCCTCTCAGATTTGCCAAGCCTTCGATGTAGTCCGGCGTATTTGGTATTTTGAATATATCGAGCATTCTTTCGATGCTGCTGATATTTTCAATGTTCAGGCCGAATTCCTCACCATTGATCGTAAATACGACAAACTGCCTTGTACCCACTTTAACCCCTCCTTATTTTTGTTAAGGTCTTCAGAAGACTCCGGCTTTAAGAATGTCGGTTATCAATGAAGACGAATTCCGGTGTCATGTGCGATAGCTCCCGTTTATTTTTACATAATCGTATGAGAAGTCACAGGTCCAAACATGGTCTGTGTAAACGCCCTTGTTAAGTTTTACCAGAAGCTTTATTTCGGACTTTTTCAGCAGCTCCTTTGCGGCTGCTTCGTCAAAGTCCACAGCACATCCATTTTTACAAACCAAAAGACCTCCGATATATATATCGGTATAAGCCGGATCAAATTCAGCACCGGAATAGCCGACTGCAGTAAAAATCCTGCCCCAGTTTGCATCCTCGCCGAATATCGCTGTTTTAACGAGAGGGGATTTTGCTATGGCAACTGCTGCTTTGTAAGCGTCATCCGGGCTGCCGGCGCCTTCTGCTACGACTTCGACAAGCTTGGTGGCGCCTTCGCCGTCCTTTGCAATAAGCCTTGCGAGATGATTGCAGACATATTCCAGCGCATCCCTGAACTGCTCGTAGTCTTCGCTTTCATTTATGATGCCGGCGTTGTCGGCCATTCCGTTAGCCAGGATGACCACCATATCGCATACGCTCGTATCACCGTCTACCGTCACCCGGTTGAAAGTCCTTTTCACAACATCCTTAAGCGCTTTGTCGAGAAGCTTTCTCGATATGTTCGCGTCAGTGGTTATAACGCCTATCATAGTCGCCATATTCGGATGGATCATGCCGGAACCTTTGGCCATAGCTCCTATTACGACCTTGGCCTCCTGCAGCTCAAGCTCGACTGCCACTTCCTTGAACATCGTGTCGGTCGTCATTATCGCTTCCTGCGCGTCATGCCCGCCATCAGGATCCATCCCCGATACGAGGGCTTCGAGCCCCGGACGTATGGCTTCCATGTTGAGCGGTTTCCCTATTACGCCGGTCGATCCGACCAGTATATCCTGCGGGCTGCATTCCAGGAGCCCGGAAGTGATCGTCGCTATTTCAAGCGCGTCGGCATGGCCCTGTTCACCGACGCAGGCATTGGCATTACCGCTGTTGATGATTATTGCGTTTGTGTACCCGCTTTTTATATGCTCCATTGTTAGTTGGAGCGAGTGACCTTTTACCTTATTCGTCGTGAAAACGCCTGCAGCAGCGGCGCTGTCTTCGGAACAGACGATTGCGAGATCCTTCTTTCCGTCCTTTTTCAATCCACACGCGATCCCGGTGGCGAAAAAGCCCTCGGGAGCCGTAACTCCTCCGTTGATTATGTTCATAATATCCACTCCAGACACTAATATGCGATAGTTTTTACCTTTTGCTTTAAGTAATTAAATTATACATAAATACACGGCCGTATTCAATAAACAGTGGGGCTTATGGGAAAAATTTATCTTTATTTTCATCTTAATTTTAAACTTCAACCTTAGCTCTTCTTAGAGTTTTTAAAGCTGGAACTGTGGTAATATTAATAAGGATATTACTGTGTTTAAGGGGGTAGGTCGTACGGAAAAGAGAAAATTTGGGGAAACGGGCTTGAAAACTTCAATACTTGGGTTTGGAGGATTTCATCTCATAGAGATCCCATACAGGGATGTCGAATATCTTTTGAATACTTACCTGGACAAGGGCGGAAATTACATAGAAACGGCAGCGTCCTACGGCGGCGGGGAATCAGAGCTCAAAATCGGCAGAGCGGTATCAGGAAGAAGACAGGAATTCATACTTGCCAGCAAGACAGGTGAAAGAAAAAAGTCGGGATTTACCGCAAGTCTGGACAGGAGCCTGAAAAATCTCAATACTGATCATCTGGACCTTGTTCTGATGCATGGAGTAGGCAGCATGGAGGAGCTTGAGGCGATTCTTGGGCCTGATGGCGCCATGGAGGGGTTCGCTGAAGCGAAAAAAGCCGGTAAGGTCGATTTTGTAGGCATATCCATGCACGGCGCGCCGTATGTGCTGATCGAAGCGCTGCATAGATATCCGTTCGATGCAGTGATGAGTACGATTAATTATTACGACCGGTTCAATTTCCCTGATATAGAAGGTACTCTTCTGCCTCTCGCGATGGCTAAGGGAAGCGCGGTAATACTGATGAAGCCGATCGCAGACGGTCTTTTATGGAGGTCCGCTCCCGACGCCTTCAGGTATGCGTTCAGCCAGCCGGTTTCGGTTGTCGTGGCAGGCATCAATACAACAGAAATGCTGAAAATGGATCTGGAGTTCGCTGAAAATTATGAACCTATGACTGACGGGGAAAAGGACGAATTATACAAGAACTCCATAGAACTGGGGAATTATGTTTGCCGTCAATGCAATGAATGCCGGATTTGCTCCGAACGGATCGATATCCCCGGAATTTTCAGGCTGGAAGGTTTATTTGACCGCCAGATGGCAAACGGAACGGTAACCGACCCTGCTGAATATGCTTTAAGGGAAAGGCTCAGGTTCTGGTTTGGCAACCGGCAGCTAGCCGCTGACAATTATGCGCAATTGGATGTGAAGGCTGATAAATGCACAAAGTGCGGCGCCTGCATTGAGAAATGTCCATATAGGATAGATATCGTTCGAAAACTTGAGATGGCTGATTATAAACTGGCAGGCAAAAAAATATTTTAGTAAAAGTGTTTTGGGTGAGCGTTTGGCCAAAAACCCTTGACATGAATTTTTGTATCATATATTATCATAAATAAATGTATAAAAAGCTGTGAGCGGAAGTAGTAAACAGGTGTCTGACCCATCAGAGAGAAAGGTCCGGGGCTGAGAGACTTTTCGGGGACAAGGCTGTTGAAGTCGTCCGGGAGCTCTGCAACAAATACGGCGTGCGGTGTAATGATGACGGCATGCCACATAATTGCAGCGGCTGGAGCCGTTATCTTCCGATAAGCAGCCCTTTGCTTCAAAGGGAATTTTGGTGGTACCGCGGAGAAAACAGACCCTTCGTCCAATAGATCTTGGATGAAGGGTTTTTTATGATTCTCCGACGATTTTAACATATCATACGAAGAAAGGAATGGAACTATGCTGGCTTTAAAAATACTTGCGGGATTGATATTGATCTTTGGCTTTTTCATTGCATTGGCGGGCAGGGGCCTGGTAACCAGGTTCAATCTGGACAAAAGGGTCACTATTGAAAATGAGAGCGAATTTGGAGAGAAAGAAGCGGAGGAGTACAGGTACGCCAAGGCAGTGGCCTTGGTCAAAATGAGCGGTATGTTAATAGCGCTTCCCGGGCTTATACTTACTTTATTCGCATTCAAATAGTGAAACACAGAGACGCAGCAGAAACGCAGGGACGGATCTTTTGTTTCACTTTGATGAACGGGATTCAACGATAGTATGACAGGTAAAAATATAGGAGGATACAACATGGAAGAGACTGATAATCTTGCGAAAACTTATGATCCGGCGCAGGTTGAAGACCGGATATACGCGGAATGGGTGGAAAAGGGATATTTCCATGCCGTGCCCGATAAAAATAAAACGCCGTATACGATAGTAATACCGCCGCCGAACATCACAGGGCAGCTCCATATGGGGCATGCGCTGGACAATACGCTGCAGGATACACTGATACGCTGGAAGAGGATGCAGGGCTACTGCGCGCTTTGGCTTCCCGGCACCGACCACGCCAGCATAGCGACCGAAGCGAAGATAGTCGAGGCAATGGCGAAGGAAGGCCTGACAAAGGATCAGATCGGAAGGGAGAAATTCCTGGAAAGAGCATGGGAATGGAAGAGGGTTTACGGTGGAAGGATCGTCGAACAGCTCAAAAAGCTCGGAAGCTCCTGTGACTGGGAGCGAGAGAGATTCACGATGGACGAAGGACTCTCAAAAGCTGTGCTCGAGGTATTCGTCAAGCTTTATGAAAAAGGCCTTATTTATCGCGGGGACAGGATCATAAACTGGTGTCCCAAATGCTGTACCTCCATTTCTGACGCAGAAGTTGAATATGAGGAGCAGGAAGGCAATTTCTGGCACCTCAAATATCCCGTCAAGGACAGCGATGAATTTATCATAGTCGCAACGACAAGACCTGAAACGATGCTCGGTGATACGGCCGTGGCAGTTAATCCCGAAGACGAGCGTTATGCCGGAATGATCGGGAAGACTGTTATATTGCCGCTTATGAATCGTGAGATCCCGATCATTGCAGATTCATATGTCGATAAGGAATTCGGCACCGGCGCCGTCAAAATCACGCCAGCGCACGACCCTAACGACTTTGAAGTAGGGCTGCGTCACAATCTGTCGCAGATCAGGGTCATGGACGATACTGCGAAAATGAATGAGGCGGCAGGCAAATATGAAGGCCTTGACAGGTACGAGGCCAGGAAACGGATCGTTGAAGACCTTAAGACTTTAGGTCTGCTTGTTAAAATAGAGGGCCACAAACATAACGTAGGCACCTGTTACAGATGCGGCACGGTCATCGAGCCCATCATGTCCAGACAGTGGTTTGTAAAAATGAAACCGCTTGCAGAGCCTGCTATAGAGGCGGTCAGAAACGGAACTATCAAGTTCGTGCCTGAACGGTTTTCGAAGATATATTTCAACTGGATGGAAAACATTCAGGATTGGTGCATATCGAGGCAGCTCTGGTGGGGCCACAGGATACCGGCCTACTACTGCCAGGAATGCGGTAACATGATGGTCGGACGCGATATGCCGGACGTTTGCCCGAAGTGCGGCAGCCAAAGGGTAGTACAGGATCCGGATACACTGGACACATGGTTCAGTTCGGCTCTCTGGCCGTTCTCCACGCTCGGCTGGCCGGACAGGACCGAGGATCTCAAATATTTCTACCCCACGAACGTGCTTGTAACAGGTTACGACATCATATTCTTCTGGGTCGCGAGGATGATATTCTCGGGCCTTGAGCATATGGGCCAGGAACCGTTCAAATACGTGTTTATCCATGGCATAGTTAGGGACGCCCAGGGCAGGAAGATGAGTAAGTCGCTCGGCAACGGCATCGATCCGCTCGAGATCATATCGCAGTACGGCACCGATGCGCTGAGATTCGCTCTTACGATAGGCAATTCGCCTGGGAACGACCAGCGTTTCTCCCCGGAAAAGGTGGAGTCGAGCAGGAACTTTGCAAATAAGATATGGAATGCGACAAGGTTCGTGCTTATGAATTTCGACGAAGCTATAGATTTCAGCGGAGTCGACAGCTCAAAATTCACAGCACCGGACAAATGGATACTGAGCAGGGTGAACACGCTGACAGCCGAGGTCACCGAGAACCTTGAAAACTTCGAGCTCGGCGTGGCGCTCCAAAAGATATACGAATTCATCTGGGAAGAGTTCTGCGACTGGTATATCGAACTTGTCAAACCGAGGCTTTTCGACAGGGAGGACAATACAAGACTGGAAGCGCAGTATGTTCTCAATTACGTACTTGGCACGGCAATGAAGCTGCTTCATCCGTATATGCCTTTCATAACGGAGGAGATATACAGACACCTGATAAATAATGACGAGAGCATTATGATCTCGGCATGGCCGAAGTATGACAGCAAGCTGCACTTCCCCGAAGCGGAAAAGGATATGGAGCTTATAACGAATGCGATAAAGGCGGTCAGGAACATCAAGGTAGAAATGAACGTTCCGCCGTCAAGGAAAAACAAGCTCATATTTGTTGCAGGGGCTGCCGAAGCGAATGTGCTTGCAAGCGGCAGGAAATACTTCGAACGTCTTGCCGGAGCGTCAGAGATTGTTGTGCAGGCCGACAAGTCGGGCATACCTTCCGACGCAGTGGCCGCAGTTATTCCGGGTGCCGAGGTCTATATACCGTTGGAAGACCTTGTAGATATCGCAAAAGAGATCGATAGGCTCGAGAAGGAAAAAGCCAACCTGGAAAAGGAACTCGAAAGGGTTGACAGCAAGCTGGGAAACGAGGGTTTTGTAGCAAAGGCGCCGGCGAAGGTCATCGAAGAGGAACGCACCAAGAAGGCCAAGTACACGGAAATGTACGATAAGCTCCTTGAAAGACTGAAGAGTTTGAAGCGCTGAGCCTTCCCGGAGGGCCAATGTGAGCAGGCATCAGGAAGTGAACAAGCAGGGACGGTCCCGTACTCTATGTCGGAGCCGCCCCTGTTCTGATATATGGGATGCTCTTTTGTTGAAATGGTGTATGTATGTGATCATATGGTATAATATGATTATGGCGGCAGTGCTGCCGGACAAATGTCATATTATTAAGCACAGGTGAAGATATGGATCACGGATTCGTAAAGGTAGCTGCGGCTGTGCCGGAACTCAGGGTAGCGGACTGCGGCTATAATTCGGAAAATATAATAAAAATGATAATTGAGGCTGAGAAGGCCGGCGCTCAGATAGTCGTTTTCCCTGAACTGGCAATAACGGCATACACCTGCAGCGACCTGTTCCAGCAGCAACTGCTGATAAGCGGGGCGGAAGCGGCGCTGACAAAAATAGCCGAAGAAACGCGGGGGCTTGAAATACTCTCGATCGTAGGTGTGCCACTGATGTCGGAAAACCAGCTTTTCAACTGCGCTGCGGTGCTGCAGAAGGGAAAGGTACTAGGCGTTGTTCCAAAGACATATATTCCCGGATACAAGGAATTTTACGAGGAACGCTGGTTTGCATCGGGAGCGAAGGTGGGCAGTCCTGTCGTAAAGGTTGCAGGAGCCTGCGTGCCGTTCGGCACCGACCTGCTGTTCCAATCTGACGGTTCCGATCCCGTATGCTTCGGCGTCGAAATATGCGAAGACCTTTGGGTGCCGATACCGCCAAGCTCTTATCAGGCTATTGCCGGAGCGGCGATTTTATTCAACCTGTCAGCAAGCAATGAAATTATAGGTAAAGCCGAATACAGGCGCGAACTTGTGAGGCAGCAGTCGGGAAAATGCGTCGCCGGTTATATCTATGTCTCGTCAGGTGTTGATGAATCCACGACCGACGTCGTTTACGGAGGACATACGCTTATTGCCGAAAACGGCGGGGTATTGAGCGAATCGGAACGTTTCCTGCGCAAGGCCCATATGACTGTCGCCGAGATCGATGTGCAGAGGCTGATGAATGACAGGATCAAGAATACAAGTTTTATGGAAGGGCTGCCTGCAAAAAATTTCAGAAAGATAAGCTTTACGCTCAGGGCTCTCGATTTTGAAAAAACTGAGTTTACAAGGCCGGTCGATCCTCACCCCTTCGTACCTTCCGACAAATCGGCCAGGGATATTCGCTGCAGGGAGATATTTGCGATCCAGACGTCCGGACTTGCCAAGAGACTTGTGCATACCGGTTTAAAAAACGTAGTCCTTGGGATATCGGGCGGCCTCGATTCTACACTTGCGCTGATCGTTGCTGTAAAAACCTTTGACATGCTCGGGATCCCGGCGGAAAACATTACAGCGGTCACAATGCCCGGCTTTGGCACAACCGATATCACATATGAAAATGCCGTTCAGCTGATCCGCACATTTGGCGCGTCCTTTAGGGAAATCAACATAAAGCAGGCTTGCCTGCAGCATTTTGCAGACATCGGCCACGATCCTTCGATACACGATGTAACCTATGAAAACGTGCAAGCCAGGGAACGCACACAGATACTGATGGATATTGCCAACAAGCAGGGCGGCCTCGTCATCGGTACGGGAGACCTCTCCGAACTGGCGCTGGGCTGGTGTACCTACAACGGTGATCACATGTCCATGTATTCCGTGAACTGCAGTATTCCCAAGACTCTTGTGAAATATCTTGTGCAGTGGGCTGCCGATAATGTGACCGAGAAGACGTCTGCGGAAGTGCTGCTTCGAATACTCGACACACCGATAACACCCGAATTGCTGCCGCCCGATGAAAACGGCGGGATACTGCAAAAGACTGAAGATATAGTCGGGCCTTACGAATTGCACGATTTCTTCCTTTACCATATGCTCAGATACGGCGCGCCTCCAAAAAAGATAGCTTTCTTAGCCGGTAAGGCTTTCAAAGGCATATATGACGCGGAAACGATAAATTCGTGGCTCAGGACTTTTTACAGAAGGTTCTTTGCCCAGCAGTTCAAACGCTCGTGTCTGCCGGACGGTCCGAAGGTCGGTACCATAAGCCTGTCACCACGCGGTGACTGGCGAATGCCGAGCGACGCATCGGCGGATCTCTGGCTTAAGGAACTCGGTCAATAAAGCGCATCACATTATAAAACAGGTCCGCTCAATACAGCTATATATAAGCTAATAACAAGTATTTATACGGAGGGATGACTAAATGAAAAAAATCAAGATAGCAAACAGCGATCTCAGTGTTTCCAAGATATCTCTCGGCTGCATGAGGATTGCCAAACTTTCTGAAAAAGATGCCAATCATTTGATAAATACTGCTTTGGAAGAGGGCATCGATTTCTTCGACCATGCCGACATTTATGCAGGAGGAAAATCGGAGGAAGTATTCGCCGACGCGATCGGCATGAATCCCTCGATACGCGAAAAATTTATCATCCAAACCAAATGCGGCATAAGACAGGGCTATTATGACTTTTCGAGGGAGCATATCCTGGAGGCCGTGGATGGTAGTTTAAAGAGGCTCAAAACCGATTATATCGACGTATTGCTGCTTCATCGCCCGGATACCCTGGTAGAGCCGGAGGAGGTGGCGGAAGCCTTTACAAAGCTGCAGGAAAGCGGTAAGGTCAGATATTTCGGCGTAAGCAACCAAAATCCGATGCAGATCGAATTACTCAGCAAATACCTGAAGCAAAAGCTGATCATCAATCAGCTGCAGTTCAGCATTACTGATACCAGGCTGATAGATCAGGGCCTGCACCTCAATATGAACATCAACGAATCTATTGACCGTGACGGCGGCATTTTGGATTACTGCCGGCTGAAGGATATTACGATACAGGCCTGGTCGCCGTTCCAGTACGGCTTCTTTGAGGGCGTGTTCCTTGATAACGAAAAATTCCCGGAACTCAACAAAAAAATCGATGAGCTGGCGCAGGCAAAGGGTGTAAAAAATACGGCCATTGCAATAGCCTGGATATTGAGGCATCCCGCCAGGATACAGCCGATCGTCGGCACGACCAATGCCGGTCGCTTGAAGGATATCTGCAAAGCTTCGGATATAAGCCTTACAAGACCTGAGTGGTACGATATCTACAAGGCGGCGGGCAATACGATCCCGTAAAGGATCGGGACAAAATGCTGCAAAGGTGACTGTGATTTCGGAGAAGTGTTGCGGAGCAGGAGTATTTTACACTTGACAAAACCTGCTCCGTACCTTAAAATAGCATATGTCTTTGAAAGACATATATTTGCGGTGGGTTTAGCTCAGTTGGTTAGAGTGCCAGGTTGTGGCCCTGGAGGTCGTGGGTTCGACTCCCATAACTCACCCCAGCGAAACGGAAGGGTATAACGACCTTCCGTTTTTCTTTTTGTGTTCAGCTGTCAAAATAACGAAACTTCGGTCAAAATCGTTGGATTTACTGAATACTGCAAATGTTCTAGAATTAATTACGTAAGCACAAAGATAATATAAAAAGGCTGGCGAATTGGCATATGAACAGCTTTACTTCAATTCGGACCGGCTTTGAAATAAATGGCTAAAAATGCTGAAATAAAAGGAGTGTTGGATATGGACAGTCTATTCAGAACCGAAGGTACAAGCCTGATATATAAGCGTGATTATGAGATCCTCCGTATAGAGCCCTGGGGTGAGGACAGCCTAAGGGTACGCGCAGCCAAACAGGCTGCAATAATGGATGAGGACTGGGCTCTGCTTCCGCAGGACAAAGGCGGCAAGGCAAATGAAGCAGGTGCCATAAGTGCCGAGGCTGGTGGCGATACCGCCGGAAATACGGACTGTGACGCCAGAATCGTGATCAGCATTGACGGGACTGAAGCTTCAGTTACCAACGGCAAAATAACAGCAAAGGTCTCTTCCGCCGGCAAAATATCATTTTATAATAATCAGGGTAGGCTGCTGCTTGAGGAATACGTCCGCACCCGCAACAACCTTAAGGAATTTGTCAGCGCGCTGTGTATAGATGCGCGCGAATACGTACCGATACAGGGAACGTACGATTACAGACTGACGGCCAGGTTTGAGTCAAATGACGGCGAGAAGCTGTTTGGCATGGGGCAGTACCAGCAGCCTTACCTGGACCTTAAGGGCTGCACGCTCGAGCTTGCCCACAGGAATTCGCAGGCCAGCGTTCCTTTTATGATATCGAGTCTGGGCTACGGCTTCCTGTGGAACAATCCTTCGATCGGCAAGGTCACTTTCGGGAAGAACGTCACAGAATGGTACTCCGAGTCGTCCAAGCAGCTGGATTATTGGATAACTGCTGGCGATACCCCGGCGGAGATCGAGGAGGCCTATGCCAGGGCAACGGGTACAGTTCCGATGATGCCCGATTACGGAATGGGCTTCTGGCAGTGCAAGCTGCGTTACCAGACACAGGAGGAGCTGCTGGAGGTAGCCAGGGAGTATAAACGTAGGGGACTGCCCATCTCAGTGATTGTCATAGATTTTTTTCACTGGACCAAACAGGGGGAGTGGAAGTTCGACCTTGCTTACTGGCCTGATCCCGAGGCTATGGTGCATGAACTCGGGGAAATGGGGATTGAGCTGATGGTCTCGGTCTGGCCTACTGTAGACAAGACATCGGAGAATTTCGAGGAAATGGCCAGAAAAGGCTATTTAGTACGTTTTGACAGGGGTAATTCCATCGTGATGGACTGGATGGGCAATACGATGTTTTACGACGCCACCAATCCCGGGGCGCGTGAATATCTCTGGAACATAATAAAGAAAAATTACTATGATAAAGGTATTAAAATATTCTGGCTCGACGAGGCTGAGCCGGAATACGGACAGTACCAGTATGACAATTATCGTTATCACGCAGGCCCCGTGCTGCAGGTCGGCAATGTTTACCCCATGATGTATGCAAAGACCTTCTTTGATGGAATGCAGGAGGCCGGGCAGCAAAACATAATCAATCTGATCCGGTGTGCATGGGCGGGCAGCCAGAGATACGGCGCGCTGGTCTGGTCGGGCGATATACATTCAAGCTTCAAATCGATGAGGAACCAACTTCGGGCAGGGCTGAACATGGGGCTTGCCGGTATTCCGTGGTGGACGACCGATATTGGGGGCTTTCACAGCGGTGACGTCAACGATTCTCATTTCCACGAATGCCTGATACGCTGGTTCCAGTACGGAGCTTTCTGCCCGGTATTCAGGCTGCATGGAGACCGTGAACCGCATTCCGCACCCTTGGATACGACGGGAGGCGGCATGTTTGGAAGCGGTGCGTCCAATGAGGTCTGGAGCTATGGAGAAAAAGCCTTTGAGATTTTCAAAAAGTATATGCTTATGCGTGAACGTCTGCGTCCATATATCACGGAATTGATGAGAGCTGCCCATGAAAAGGGTACGCCTCCCATGCGTCCGATATTCTATGATTTTCCGCAGGACAGTAAAGCATGGGAAATTGACGATCAATATATGTTTGGACCGGACATCCTTGTGGCGCCTGTTCTTTATGAGGGAGCAAGGAGCCGGAAGGTATATCTGCCGGAGGGCGCAGAATGGAAGAATACAATTGACAGCAGGGTATACGGCGGCGGACAGTGGATAGAGAGCGAGGCTCCGATCGAAGCCATGCCTGTATTTTTGCGGAACGGCGCCGATCTGCCCGTTTAAACACGGGCACCGGATGCGATGGACTTTATTGCACAATGGACTTTATTGCAGCTTGACAAATTGCATGATGGCCAGTATAATTGACTTTGCGTTTGATTTATTGGGATGTAGCCAAGCCGGTAAGGCACAGGACTTTGACTCCTGCATCTCGCTGGTTCGAGTCCAGCCATCCCAGCCACTTAAGTCATTTCACGCAAGTGAAATCTGACTGAAAGCGATGGAACTCGATGTCCCGGAGCTTTCCATATTTGGGCCATTAGCTCAGTTGGCAGAGCACTTGACTTTTAATCAAGGTGTCCGGAGTTCGAATCTCCGATGGCTCACCAAAGATTATCGCCATAGGCTGTATAATCGACCTTTTGAAAGCTTCACGCAGTGAGG
>Ga0207800_1000154_pt1 | contig 24547 bp, 20 predicted proteins | sample LuqExpMetageno11_FD_187769 | JGI IMG/M metagenome (GOLD analysis project Ga0207800, IMG submission 187769) | Tropical forest soil microbial communities from Luquillo Experimental Forest, Puerto Rico - Sample 11 (SPAdes) | ecosystem: Environmental > Terrestrial > Soil > Tropical forest ... | reverse complement strand
TCAAAAGGACCAACAAATGAACCTCATCTCTTTTTATTCATCCAAGAATTACACAGTTTTATTAAACATTTTCTGTTGTTGCTATCTCCAGTAAAATGATAATTACCAATTTTAAACAGTCTAAATAATTTTACCTTATTCTACAAACCTACATTGTGTAGAATGATAGAAGTTTTTCTACGTTTCTACGCAATGAACCGTAGAATTGTAGAAGTTTTTCTACCTTTCTACGCCTTTTCTACTTTCTATAATATAATATAAGAAAGCGATTTTGGAATTTTCGAATCTAATTAAAAAAGTTTAGAACGTCAGAACTACACTGTAGTGCTAGAGTTCCGCAGTGTGCAGTTTGTACAGTTTATGTATAATGTTTAGTATTACCTAAAAAATAATACAATAATACAGGATTGTGCTTCATAATGAGCCTATCCCAAAACTCAAAATCGCTTATTTAGATCTCGAATTTGCAATTATTACTTGAGCTTCGGATTATGAAAGCAATTCTAAAAATTTTATGATTTTGAGACTAAAGTTGGTTTTGGGATGGTCTCAATATATATTATTAATATTACTACACCGATTTGTGTATTATTGTATTATTTTTAATACAAAACTACTACTACGTTTTGTATTATTGTATTAATTAAGAGATTAAAATTTTACTATTTAACAATCGGGATAATTTCTATCTATAGAATATTAAAAATATCTAAATTTTAACGTCTGATTACATCGTTTTAATTGATTACTTATTTTTAGGCGTACCTAACAAATTTAAGTTAAAAAGAGAAGTTAATTTTTTAGGAAAACTGTAATCTGATTGAAGTAATATAAAAAGGAGAAATAGGGTCCGGTTTAATGGTAATTTGAGAAGACCCTAATCTTTTATATCTCTTGCGTAAATATAGTGCCCATGCGCGATATCGTTATTATAGGGCATAAGGCAAAGACAAGCGGCGATTTTTCCTTAAATGATCTTCCTGGTTCTGCAGGAAGAATGGATATCCTTTGCCGCTGCGTGAGTTCTGCCCTTTTTCTCTCTTTCGGAATGCGCAGGGATGTAAATGTACACCTGCTTCTTCTAGGCGAACCTGATCCAGGAAAAATCATTAGATTTGAAGGACTCCACCTGAGATATCTCAACCCTGATGAGCGAAGCAGCGGTTCACTTATACAGAAAGCTCTTCAAAAAGATGCAATGGACCGAGATATCCGCTCCACCCCAGGTGTCTGGATTCAGAGAGGAGACATCGGTTCCCTGCTCTCTCGGTTTGAGGGCCGTACATTACTCTACCTAAGAGAGGATGGAGAGGATATCAGAACACTCGCAAGTGAAATCCGAGATCCTGTGTTTATTTTGGGAGATCATGTAGGAGTTACCGAAGAAGAGGAAGAGCAGCTCCTTAAAGCAGGGGCGAAAATTATCTCAGTAGGTCCTCTTTCCCTTCACTCCAATCACTGTATAACTCTTATCCACAATGAACTGGACAGAGCGGAAGCAGAAAGGGGAGAAATACCTGGAGAAGCCGACAGCACGGCCAGGGATTGAGTTGAAAATAGGACTGAGCTATACTCAGAAATGAGCTGTAACAGAAACTATGACTTTTATACTGATCTGTAACAAGGAGTAAGTCATAATAAAACTGGGCTGTAATTTCTGAGTTTTTCAACACAAAAGTTATATCACATTTCCCTATATCAGAATAGAAATTTATCTGAATGTAGCTATCCCGAATATTTACATTTTCCGCAGATTTGTTTCTCCGGGTGCTGTTAGTAAAGTATCGTCTTTAAGACGGTCACCCTTATCCAGTATTTATTCCTGACTTCCTAATTATTCACTCAGGTCTATTTCCCGAATAAAGAATTAAAGAAAGTGAAAGAAAATGGATGTACTTGAAACCTCAAAGAAAATTCTGCATGAAGGCCCTATATGTGACAACTGTCTAGGCCGCCAGTTTGCAAAATTGTCCACTGGCCTGAGCAACAGAGAACGTGGGCAGGCCTTGAAACTTACCCTTGTATTGGAAGGGGATCGAGTTTACAAAGCTGAGAACAATGATTCTCTTCTTAACGAACTTGTCCTGTGCAGTTCATTTGCAAGGAAGACTCTTGGAACTGGTGGTGAAGACGAACAGTGCTGGGTTTGCCTTGATTTGTTCAAAAGGATAGACGAATGGGTTGATGAAGCCGCAAAAGCCCTTGAGGGCCTTGAATATTCGACATTCCTTGTGGGCACGAAGGTTAGTGGACTTCTAAGCGAAAACGAAGAAATCCTCTGGGCTGAGGTAGGAACTGCGTATGCCGAACAGCTTAAAACCGAGCTTAACAGAGAAGTGGGCAAGCGAATAGCCGAAAAAGTCCAGAAAGATGTGGATTTTGAAAATCCTGACATCACAATTACCCTTGACCTTGCAAAAAACAAACTTGAACTTCAGGTCCGTTCGGTATATGTTTTGGGTCGTTACCGCAAACTGATTCGAGGAATTCCTCAGACCCGCTGGCCGTGCAGGAAATGTAAAGGCAAAGGCTGCGAAAGCTGCAATTTTACAGGGAAACAGTATCAGGAATCCGTAGATGAACTGATTAAGGAGCCTGTAATCGAGGCTTTCCAGGCTATCGATACGGCTTTTCATGGTTCGGGTAGAGAAGATATTGACGCCTTGATGCTTGGAAGTGGCAGGCCTTTTGTAGTGGAAGCAAAATTCCCTAAAAAGCGCAGCACAGACCTTGAGGAACTTATGAGAAGCATTAACGAAAAAGCTGCTGGAAAAGTTGAGGTACGAGAGCTTTCTTTCGTTGGAAAAGGTATGATTGAGACTCTCAAAAGCTCAAAGGCGGATAAAACTTATAAGCTTAAAGTTACATTTAAAGAGCCTGTTTCGGAGGAAAAGCTTAAATCTAGCCTTGAGGCTTTGAATGACATAGAGATTTCACAACAAACTCCAAGGCGTGTAGTTCACAGGCGGGCTGACCTTGTCCGGAAAAGGCACGTGCACAGCATTAAGCTTGATGAGCTGACAGAAGAAGGTTACGCATTCATAACAGTAAATTGCGAAGGCGGACTGTATGTAAAAGAGCTTATTTCCGGAGATGAAGGCAGGACTAAACCAAGCCTGAGCGAACTTTTAGGTATTCCTGCGCTTGTGGAAGATCTTGATGTGGTCAAGGTCGATATTTAAATACGATCTGAATCAAATTTATTTAATATATTGGGTATTTATTTAATATGGCGGACCAGGAAATTATCACCTGACTGAACATCTTATTTAAACAATATCCATCTTATCGAAGAAAAACTGTATATACTATAGACAAATTAATCGAGCATTCTAAGGAGGAACATGCGATGACAAACTCCCACGGTGAAAAACGCTGCACAAGGTACAAGTTACAGAAGACAGTTCGTGAAAGAGGAATTTCCCCTGTAAGCAAGGCAATTCAGGAATTCGAAGAAGGACAGATGGTTCACATTGACATCGATCCGAGCATCCAGAAGGGCATGCCTAATCCTAAGTTCCAGGGCTCTACAGGAAAGGTAATTGGACAGCGCGGTCGTTCATATATTCTCGAAGTCCGCAGCGGAAATGCGATGAAGGAAGTTATTTCTCTCCCTCAGCACCTTAAACCGCAAAAATATTAATTCCCTTTCCAGACAGTTAGGTTGTAAAACCTAACCCTTTTATCTGATATTACAGCATGCAGGCTTTTACCGCAAGCTCGAGCTTTGGTTAGGGATTTCGGTAACTTGCAAGAGTTAGGGGGCTCTAATAAAGCGTAATAAGCTTAATGTCCCTTAAAAACCTGCTAGCGAGAGGGAAATTTGAAGAAACTGATTTTAGTAATCCGAATTTTTATCCCGACACGGGAATATGTATAATTATATATCGTTTGTCAGACATATACCTGAGCCGGATCAGGATAAGATTATTCGGAATAATTCAGATTATTATAAAAATACGATCGACTTTCGTGCGTATCGGCAATCTGGATAAGGCTTGATAAGTGCAAAGGATGCGCCATCCTTAAGCTAGTTCAGATTTCCGGATACTGATAGGTAGAAATTTACTTGCAGCCGGGAAATCCTGGAAAATTTAAAGATAATCCGAATAAATTACTCAGTAGGAAACAGTAACTAGCTACAGTTTTTAAGTCAAAAAGAGTGTATTCCAATGATAGTTAAGGAAGTCCTCAGTGAAGAATTATTGACCTTGGCCGAAGTCAAAGAACTACTTACCAAGATCACCGAAGAGCGCAGAGAACGGGGGCTTGAAGTCGGATACGGATTCAGGAAAGCCCTGCACCATGCTGAACAGTTCTCAAAGATAAACGGAGATAAATCAAGAGAACTGGTTAACAAGCTGTTAGAACTCGAAAAAATGAAGCCTTCAATCGCGGTCAGGATCGCAGATATTCTGCCTCAGTCCAGGGACGAAATCCGATCAATCTATGCTAAAGAAAAATATACCCTGAGCAATGAAGAACTGGATCAGATCCTTGATTATGTCCTAGAAACTCTTGAATAAAATTGAGTTCCGAAGGGAATAAGCTATATAGCTTTCATCTTGTTATTTATAAGGGAAGTATTTATAAGGAAAGTATCCAAAACTTAGAGTATTCAAATTATCAGGGAGTGACTCTGATCTGAATTTAGGCACATAGGGCTCTTTGGGTTACGGAAAGTATTGAGTTAGGGGATACCGGTTAAAGGGTAGTTTAAAGTTTTGCAGAGCACTGAAAATTTGTAAATAGTCGAAAAATCCGATTAACGGAATAGATACCGAACTGGATGGAGTAAGTTGGGCATATAAGGATCATGCAGATCCTAAACACAGATTTTCCATGGAATTTCACATTTATGATAGGATGGGTGCTGATGAGAGTAGAGAAGTCGCAATCAGGTAGACCGTACGCTGGCAGGTCAGCTGCTGAAAAACCTTCTTATGGCGGCAGGCGTCCGACAGGCAAACCGCAATCAGATAGACAATCAGAAAGAGCTCCGCGCTCATCCGGAAAATCCATTGAAAGCTCGCAGGAAAGAGAGGAGTATGCCTGGGTTCTCGACTACCTTCCTTATGGGAAATCAGTTGACAATGTAGCTGCATACCAGAAGAAACCTCTTGTCCAGGCTATAGGAGATAAAAAATTTACCCTTATAGAACTCGTTCCTAAAAGCGGTGTGATCCCTCAGATCCAATCAAGAGTTTACATAGGATCGGGAGATCGGGATGAGATAGATCACGTGAAACAAAGAATAGGTTATTCTGATCTTACGACAGGAGCTAATCTTGAACTGCCCTTTATCCTTGAAGCCTGTGTTAGATATCAGGAAGCACGCTTTGTAAAGTTTTTCAACGAGGCTCATTCTATTACTACTCGTCTGCACATGCTTGAACTCTTGCCAGGAATAGGCAAAAAACTCATGTGGTCTATAATTGACGAGCGCAAAAAGGGAGCCTTCAAGAGTTTTCAGGATATCCGGGAGAGAATTCCAAGCCTACATGACCCAGCTAAGGTTCTTGCCCACAGGGTTGAAGAAGAGCTCAAGGATGATTTCATTAAATACAGGCTGTTCACGACTCCACCGCGCCGCCAGAAAGCTGAGTAAGAGATGATATCCCGATTCTACTTTTTTCAATAATGATCTGACTGTAAGTTTTTCAGCTTTTGATAATTTCTTCAACTTATATTGATTCGATTTCAGGCTCACACTAGATATATTAACTTATCAATTCCAGATACTTTAATTTACATGCTTCAGATACTCAAATTTACTGTTCCAAATACTCTAATTTATATTAATCTAGGTTCGTTTCAGATTCAAGTACTTGATTTACTCAGGAGGTTTAAGCTCTGGTTCGTTCTCTTCTTAAAAAATATAATATAAAAGGAGGTACTTTTGATCAGCATTTCCTCGTCGATGCAGATTGCCTGAACAGAATAGTAGCTGCTGCTGAGATTGGGCCCGAGGATGTTGTGCTTGAAATAGGTGCAGGTGTCGGAAACCTAACTGAAAGACTTGCAAGGAAGGCAAAGAAAGTAATTGCAGTTGAACTTGATCCTATCCTGGTCAGAGTCCTGCATGACCGTTTTGATAAGGTCGAAAACATTGAAATTATCGCTGGCGATGCCCTGAAAGTTGATTTCCCGGAATTTGATAAGGTCGTCTCAAATCTTCCCTATTCCATCTCTTCTGAAATAACTTTCAAGCTCTTTCGCCACAAATTCAAACTTGGCATTCTCATGTATCAGTATGAATTTGCAGCTCGGATGGTTTCCCCACCCAACTGTAAGGATTATTCGCGTCTTACTGTTGACACCTGCTATTTTGCTGATGCTTCTATTTTTATGAAAGTCCCGAAAAATGCTTTCCAGCCGGCCCCTGAAGTTGATTCTGCAGTGATCAAACTTGTTCCCCGCCCTGCACCTTTTGAAGTCAAAGACCAGGCTTTTTTCATGGATTTTGTGGCTGCAGTCTTCAGCCAGCGTCGGAAAAAACTGAGAAATGCAATTCTGAACATGAACCATGTACTCAAAATCCCCGGAATTAAAGAAGTAGTTGCCCGATTGCCGGAGGATTTAATGAGCAAGCGAGCTGAAAACCTCACTCCTGATGAGCTTGCAAAGGTTGCAAATCAGATAATTGATTTACAGCAGGCAATTCTTGAAAAAGAATTAAATAAACAACAAAAATAAGAACAACAAAAAACTTGAAATTATGGTTGAAATCGAATACAAAAAAGCTCGGATCAAGCTAGGGAATACGGATCTTGTATATGAGCCTGCAGAAGATTCTTTTTTACTTGCTGATGCAGCCCTTAAAGTAGTAAAACCAGGCATGTGCATTCTTGAAATCGGAACAGGGTCAGGTTTTGTATCGGCCGTACTCCTTGCAAACCTTAGAGATATCCAGTTGATCGCTACGGAAATCAATCCCCATGCTGCCCACTGTGCAAAAATGAACAGTGTGGAAGTTATTCGTACTGATCTCTTTAGAGGGATAAAGCCCAAAAATCCTGAAACTCTTTTTGACCTTATTCTCTTTAATCCACCCTACCTTCCGACTTCTGAGGAAGAAAAGGTTCCCGGATGGCTAAACTACGCTTTTGACGGAGGAATCAGCGGAAGAGAGACTCTAGATAGATTTCTGGACGAAGTAAAGGATTATCTCAAGCCAGGAGGAGAAATTCTTGTACTTATTTCCTCTATTACAGGGCTGGATGCCGTTAAGGAGAAGATAATAAATCTAGGGTTTGCAGTTGATGTCGTAGCAAGAAAAAAGGTTTCTTTTGAGGAGTTAATAGTTGTTAGAGGGAAACTTTTGTGAACGAGTCTCTCTTAAAACTATAGTTATTTCCGCAGAAAATTACACTTGAAATTGGATTTTCTTATTTTATAGCCCTATGTGCTATGTCTCGGGCTCATTTTTGGAGGTTAAGTGTTAAACGTTTGCGTTCAAAGCTATAATATTATCTTAAGATTATAAATATAATAGTCTTTCATTCCGTGAAATCAGGCAGTGTGCCAACAGTTCTGTAAAATATGACTTCCTGTAATCCCTCCTTCATCACAAAAAGCAGGCTTTATTATCTCTACTGATGAATGGGTTTTGCGACACTATACATAACCTATAAAACAAATTTTATATGAATTGAGGCACACTGTCCATAATAAATATTATAAACAAAAACACTAATTAATATTTATCTAATTTTTCAAGGGGAGAAAATGAGAAAACAAGTTATTATTTTACTAATTTTATTTGGCGTATTTCTGGGAATAGGGTGTTTCGGAAACAATACACAACAACCAGCAGCTCCAGTAAAAATACCCACAACGCCTCAAACTACCGGTCAAGGTAAAATTGTCGATGTATCGATTAATAATTTTGCCTTTAATCCTGCATCAGTAACAGTATCAACAGGTGATACCGTCAGATGGACAAATCAGGACTCTGCTACTCATACAGTAAAAGGGTCTTCTTTTGAGTCTGGATCAATAGCACAAGGAGATACTTATAAATTCATGTTTACAGAACCTGGAGTGTATGATTATACTTGTTCGATCCATCCTTCTATGAAAGGGACTGTAACAGTTGTGGAGAAGAAGTGAGAATTAAAGACAGATCTATAAATTCTTGGTTTAGTCTCTTGGGTAATAAGCAATATGCTTATTACTTGAGAATTTTTCAACAAACAGATTTTTAGTAATATTTCACGTTTCTGAAAAAAAATCTTTTTTGACTTTATAATAGCCTCAGGATAAGACTGGACTGAAAAGCAGTATATAAATTGTAATACCTAGAAGAAAAGTTCCCGTCCAAAGGAAAATTTCAAGATCCATATTTCTTTTTACTTTCCACTTCCATTGATTGGTAACAAATAGAGTTCCAGTAAGAATAGTCAGAATACCAAGAAGCATGTGAAGGTTCAGAAGAAAATTATAATTTGGAAGTGTTAGACCTCTTGATTTATTGTACAGCATATAGAATACTGCAGGTAATGCAAAATAAAAGGCAATTGATGCAATTTTCCCATGATAGGCCATGCTCTCTTTTCTCCTGTAAATTGCATATAAAAGAAAAGAAAAAGCTAATATCTGAATCAACAGTGAGATATCAGATAGTATAAAGGGTCTTGAGCCTAGAAACATATTTATTTCCTCTAAGAGATAACTGCGTTTTCTTAAAAATTGGATAATATTCGTGATTCCAGTTCAACCTGTTTGTTTTTGATCCTGCATCAAACTGATTTATCTCCCTGGTAGAAATACATTACTAGTGTCGCGTCCATCCTCAAAAATTCAATGATTAAGAGTAATTGCAATTGATTTTACACGACATTTTGCTGTTTACACAGCACTAGCTTTACATTTTGCAGATCGTACTCTTTCCAGGCAGCGCATATATAGCATATGCATTGTTCATCGAGATCAGGATCTTGACAGTTGGCCTTACCCGTTAAGCAGTATGTCCTGGAACGTTTTGAGGTTCTGGAATATTTCCTTCACCTGAACTTTCCAATCCATTTACTAAGTTATCAAGTATTATACATTGCACATTTGCTATTGGTTTGAACAGAACATACAGCTCCTTGAGTAATGTTCTCCCAAACACTGTTCAAAGAAGGAGTAGTGAATACTCAGGCAATCTTTTATGTAGTCGATTTACCCCTCTACTTCGACTTCCCAACTCCAGAATATACTAATGATTTAAATTACTTTAAATTATTTCTATTAAAAATTTGTTCTGAATAAATAATATCCCCGTATAAAATGTTTTTTTAATGGAAACGCATAGGCAGAATTTACAGATCTTTTGATACACTGTCGAATAGACCTAATAATCAGTATCTTTGAAGTGTAGATTTATAAGTAGTCTATCATTATTAAGTTGTTAATTTTCTCTAATAGAATTTCCAGCATGACAGTTTCATATTTTTCAGTTACATACAAAATGTGTTATATCATTACTGAAGTCCGGAATAAAAAACTGAAAACAAAACCGACTGTATTATTGTTGGAAATATTGACCGATTAAAAAAGGTAGACAAAATTATCCTTGCTACTAAACCCAAGATCAAAATATCTTTGAGACTTTTATAAGGAATATAACTCATCATTTTTAATTTTTTCATATCCCAAGTTCTATATTCTATCAATATAAATTACCACCTCGAATATTATATTTAGAACTGGCAAGTTATGGACGTTTTTAAACTCAAAGCGCTTGTCTGATTGACTGGAGATAAAAACTGGATGTATTATGATGAAGCCGCGGATGCGGTTCTAAAGACCCTGAACACATCCGAAGAAAACGGACTGAGTTCGGGAGAGGCGGAAAAACGGCTCGAAAAATACGGAAAAAATGAGCTTAAAGAAGAAGAAAAAACTTCGGTTGTAAAGCTTTTTCTTTCCCAGTTCAAGAGTTTCCTAATTGTAATTTTAATTGTGGCGGCACTGGTTTCCGCTTTCCTCGGAGAGCTTGTTGACGCTTTTGTGATCCTGTTTACTGTAATCCTTGCCGGTGTGCTTGGTTTTGTTCAGGAGTACAGGGCCGAAGAATCAATAAAACTTTTGAAATCATTGACGAGCCCCGAAGCCCTGATTGTAAGGGACGGGAAAGAAGCAAAAATCCTTTCTTCCCTACTTGTCCCGGGAGATATTTTGCTTTTGCAGGCAGGGGACCGAATTCCTGCAGATGCAAGACTGCTTGAAGCTCTCTCTCTGAAAGTAGATGAATCTTCTCTTACCGGGGAATCTGTTCCTGTAGAAAAGAGTACCATTATTTTTCCTCCTGAAACCCCGCAGCCTGACAGGAAAAATATGGTCTATACCGGAACCTCAGTTACTTACGGTAGGGGAAAAGCCATTATTACGGCAACAGGTATGAGTACGGCTTTCGGGAAGCTGGCCGGGCTTCTGGGAGAAATTGAAAGAGAAAGGACCCCTCTTCAGGAGAAACTTGACCAGTTTGGGCGCTGGCTCGGGACTGCAACCCTTATAGTTGTGGCTTTTGTGGCTATACTCGGAATCATCGAAGGTTTTGATCCTTTTGAGATGTTTCTCTGGGGAGTTGCCCTTGCTGTTGCAGCGATTCCAGAAGCTCTCCCTGCAGTCGTGACAGTCGGGCTTGCTCTTGGCGTCCGAAGAATGGTAAAGAGGCATGCTCTTGTAAGAAAACTGCCATCGGTAGAAACGCTTGGTTCTACCAACATTATCTGTACTGACAAAACCGGGACGCTTACCCAAAACAAGATGACTGTTGAAAAGGTGTATGTAAACGGAACTATTTTAAAAGTTACAGGCGAGGGATACAAACCTACAGGGGATTTTTACAGGGGAGCCGATCCTGTTTCTGAAGATATACACCTCCACAGGCTGCTGGTTACAGGAACCCTTTGTAACGACGCAGGACTGGTTGAGGAAGAAGGTGTATGGGATATCACAGGTGACCCTACTGAAGGTGCTCTTGTAGTCGCGGCAGCTAAAGACGGCATCTGGAAAAACGCCCTTGAGGAGAAACACGAGCGTAAAGGAGAAGTTCCCTTCTCTTCCGAGAGGAAGATGATGACTACCCTGAATAGTTCCGAAGATGAGGTGTATGCATATTCCAAAGGAGCTCCTGAGGTTATCCTCGCTTCCTGCACAAAAATTTTCCTTGGAGGGCATGAGGAAGAGCTAACCCCTGAAAGAAAGCAGGAAATTCTGAACGTCGTAAACGACCTGGCAAATCAGACACTCAGGGTTATGGGATTTGCTTACCGCAAGGTTTCAGAAGATATCCTGCCTGAAGAAGCTGAAAAAGAAATGGTTTTTGCAGGGCTTATGGGTATGCGCGATCCCCCAAGAGAAGAAGTAAAGGTTGGAATTGCCACCTGTACCAGTGCAGGAATCCGAACTATAATGATTACGGGTGACCACAAGACTACGGCTTTTGCAATTGCAAGGGAACTCGGGATTTTCCGGGAAGGAGATCTTGTCCTTACAGGCACTGAACTGGATTCCCTTGAAGACAGGGAATTTGAAAAAATCGTTGAAAAGGTTTCGGTCTACGCAAGGGTTTATCCCGAGCATAAGCTCAAAGTGGTTGAGGCTCTCAAGAAGAAGGGATACATAGTTGCAATGACCGGAGACGGAGTAAATGACGCTCCTGCCCTGAAAGCCGCCGATATGGGCATTGCAATGGGTATTACAGGTACGGACGTCAGCAAGGAAGCTTCAAGCATGATCCTTACCGATGACAATTTTGCATCCATCGTGTCAGCGGTCGAAGAGGGCAGGAATATCCTGAAAAATATTAAAAATTTCATTGCCTACGGCCTTACCTGCCACATAGGCCTGGTTATCATCGTTCTTGTAGGAGTGCTTGCCTGGAATACTCTGCCTGTTATTGCGGTTCAGATCCTCTGGATTAATCTTATAACGGACGGCCTGCCCCCAATGGCACTTTCTCTGGAAGCTCCTGACAGGGGGCTCATGAAGCAGAAGCCGACTAAGGCAAAAGAAGGGCTGGTTTCCAAGAGAATGCTTATAGCAAGCCTTGGACTAGGGACTTTGATTGCAATTCAGTCTATCTGGGTTCTTTATGACTCTCTCAATAACGGTGTGTCTCTTACAAAGATCCAGACTCTGATCTTTACCCTGGTGGTTATTTCCCTGATGTTTAATGCCTTTAACTGGCGCTCGGAGAGATATTCGGTCTTTTCTCTGGGAATTTTTACTAATAGGTCTCTTATCTATGCTGTATTGAGCACTATAGTCCTGCAGCTTGCTGCAATTTACGTGCCTATTATGCAGATAGCTTTTAAGACTGTACCACTCTCGCTCTCCGACTGGGCAATGATAATTCCGCTGGCTTCGACCACCCTAATAGCCATGGAGTTTGTGAAGTATCTGGAATGGAGAACGCATAGGTAAAATCAAAGAAAAAATAAAATATAGTGAAACCAAGGAATATGGTTTGCTTTTAAGCATATCCTGTTCCTTTTTCTTTAGATTTTTGGAAATTGAGGGCTTTTTAATTTAGTTCGTATTCATTTGCTATGCATAAAGTAGCGTGGCGCGAAGTTCGGAATACAAAAGATTTCTTTATAAGTTCTATAGGTCCAACAAACAATCCCATCTTAGGATAGGTTCCAGTAATTCCAGATCATAAGCTGTATTTTGTTCCTTGTGGGACCGCTGAAGAGCTTATTATTTAACAGGTTACTTGAATTCAAATATTGTAAAATCTTTTGTTGATGGATATGCAATTAGTACCCAAATCGGAACACATGTCACTGAATGAGCTCATCCCAAAACCAATTTTGAGTTTTGGGATGAGCTACTCATTGATTAATTGCGTGAACTAAAATGGTAAACAATATTTTATACATTAGAGGGATCTAATATTCGGAATAAATTTTCATTTAAAATGTATTAATTTCTGTTATGGATTTCGAAAAGTGCCATTAACAAAACAGTATTCATGAGATAAAATATTATGACGGATAATGGAAAGAAAAACAAAAAAATAAGTTTGCCTTTTCTAGGTGTTTTAAGTATTTTTATCTTAATCTATGTTGCCGGAAACTATTATGTAGGTTTACGTTTTTTTCAGTCATTAAAAAATCTTATTGAGCCTTACTCTTTGCTTTATTGGACTTGCTATTCACTTCTTGCAACATCATTTTTTGCATCCAGGTTAGGAAAGAGATTTTATCTTGGATATATTAATGATTTAATCTCTGTAACAGGTGATTACTGGCTGGCTGCCGTTTACTACGCTTTTTTGATGTGGATCGTTATAGATATTCTTCATCACTTAATTTATCTCATATTCTCAACGACGCAGATTATTCAATATCCATCATTTTATTTGGGATTTTTAGTTTTATCCTTGGTTTTTCTTCTTTTAATATATGGAACCTGGAATGCAAATCATCCACAAGTTGTGCATTATGATATCACCATTAAAAAAAGAGTACAAAATTTATCAGAAATTCATGCTGTCATGGTATCCGATATACACCTTGGGCTGGTAGTTGATAATGATCGTCTTGATGCAATGGTTAATAGAATCAACGAGCTTGATCCAGACATTGTGCTTCTTGTCGGGGATACCATAGACGAAGATGTAAGATTGTTTGCCAATAATAAAATGCCGGAGATACTGAAAAAATTAAGATCCAAGTACGGTGTATATGCAGTTCTTGGAAACCATGAATACATTAGCGGCAATAGTGAACTGGCAGTGAAATATTTGCAGCAGGCTGGGATTAATGTGCTGGTTGATGAATGCATTAAAATAAATAATCAATTTTATATAATTGGTAGAGATGATCGCATGGCTGGTCGTATTTCCGGAAAATCGCGCCTTGAGCTATCTAGCTTTATAGAAGAAATCGACAGCAATCTTCCAATTATTCTATTGGATCACCAGCCCATTAATTTAGAGGAGGGACGGCGAAATGGAATCGATTTACAATTGTCTGGGCATACGCATAATGGGCAATTTTTCCCCAATAATTTGATTGCCAAGCATATATTTGAAAACAGTTGGGGCTATTTGAGAAAAGGAGAATATCAGGTAGTTGTCTCCTCTGGATTCGGTACATGGGGTCCACCAATAAGGATTGGAAGTAACTCTGAAATCACAGATCTAACTATTTCTTTCGAAAATAAATGTTTACTCTCTTAGAGACTGTCTTAAAATTCAACTCATTTCTACAATTGGATAATGGGCAAAACAAGTTTAAAATTCAAACAGTAATTTTTTTCAGCAATTAAGGTATGCATTGACCTTAAAGATACTATGTAACCTCATGGGACTTAAGCACTCGATGTATGAAATCAAATGTACTAGGCATTATAATTAAAATTTACACAATAGGCTCTGAACCTATTGCCTTTGGCCTGGCTGGGCAACTCTCGCATATTGAAAAATAATCTTCTTATTCGTATATTCTTCATTTAAATGGTGTTTTACTGCTAAATTTCGTCTCTTTTTTCTTAAATTTTTTATTAACATTTAGTCCTGTATGTTAGACTCTGAGTCTAATGCCTATGACATAACTTCTTAGGGCAACTAAGGGGAGAAAGTGATCTACATTTTCTTTGAATTTCCTCTAAATCTTAATTTTCCCAAACAATTTTTTGTAAAATATACAGGTAGTTAATATATTTTGAGTGGAAATAGAGTTCTTTCGCTACTCCCTATTTTACAAAGTGACAATAGAGCAAAAAGTAATTAAGAAATAATACTTGTTTAGAACTATTAAAAATAATTTTACAAGTTCAATAGGTCTATAAGGTATATAATATCAGAGTATCCGTTCCGGTTTTGCATATTGTATATTGTAAAAGTATAGCAGATACCCACTTTCGGATAGGCTCTAAATTAATCTCATAATTTTTGCAACTGAACCATAGGTGGAGATATTTTTAAAGAAGTGGGTATCAAATTAGATAAGGGATTTTAAAAGCTAATTTGAAATCTTAAGTTTAAATTAATAATTAACAAGAAAGTCTTTTATGTTTTTGTTATAATATGCTTATATGTGGGGAAGGATAATATGGGGTTGCTAAGTGATTTTATTTCAATTTTCTTGAGGTTCTGTCAAGTCTATGAAATCTAAGGAATTTTTTCAGCTACATTTGAACCTATAAAATGAACAGCCCTCTTAAACTTGAAAGTAAAGTAAATTGTGTGAAGAGGTGAAATCTTAATGAGTCACCAATTTCCTCCAAAAAAGAAAGGTCAGAAACCAAAATTCGATCATGAAAAAATCGAAGAACTCCTCAAAGCAGGTGAGAAACCTTTTAAGATTATGCTTCTGTTGGGTTGTTCTTATGGAGTTTTACGATATGTACGAAAGAAAATGGGAAGAAAAAAAGTATAATTTTGAAAAGATATTAATTTGTGTTCAGTTAAGATAAGATCTATAAGAAACCTGTTGTTTTTAATTCATTTTCCTGTAACCTATTATTAAATTTATTGAATCGTTGAGGGTGGAAAATATGACCAAAAGACTACTTGCAATCATTTGTGCCTTCGTATTCATAATAGGTCATGTGTTCAAGCAATGGAAACATATGCAAAAATCTCTTGTCTGGAGAGGATTTCTAAGCGAATCTATGTGGGTAGAGGACTATAGAAATCTATCACTTTTCGAAAAATTGATTTTTTGGGTAAATTATCCATTTTCTTATGCTAAATTTTTATGGGTTGTTGCATGGGATCGTATTGATAGATTATTGTTCAGAGATTCAAGAGCAAGATATACTAAAATAAGTGTAGAATACCAAAAATCCTGTAAATACAATAACTCGATTCTAAAGCAATTGAATCATTGAGAAAATCGCTACTTTATATGTGACTCTGCACTGATACCAATTACAAGCCTGCAAAGAACATTTTATCTAACAACGGAAAACACAGTGGTGAAGGCTTTAACTGAGTAAAAAATTAAGAGAAAAAAGAAAGCCATAAGTTTTAGATCTGGCTATAAATCATCAAACTTTTAAGAACAACCCCAACAACAATAAGCCCAAACACTAAAATAAAAAGCAGAATAAAAAGGTTGAGGATGATCTGGTCAATCCTGGGATGAAATGTCCCCATTCCAAACATCCAAATTACCATATATAATAATGATAAATATGTATATCTTCTTTTCTACTTACAAAAATAAAATTAGAGAGTTCAAATAGAGAGGATGAGATTAAATAAAACACTAAAAAACCAATCCTAAAATCAATTCTATTCCTACATCAATTAAGTATGTAAGAGCATATCTGAAAAGTTAGCAAATGCATGCTGAAAAATCGTGACAAGTCTAGAATACCAGAGTATCCGGTCCGGTTTTGCATATTGCATATTGTAAAAGTATAGCTGTTATAGGAATTTTGACAAAGAGAAGTATAATAGTTTCATTCCTTGTCTTCTCCATTCCATTCCATTAAAGCTTTTTCAATAGATATCAAAGTGAACATAGTAGTATTGAATATTTCGTCCGGGTGTTGCGGAATCCAACTGATTTCATCAAGAGCGTCTTTTGGGAGCCTAACAATGTCGTTCAGCTCTTCCCCTCTCTTTAAGAAATATTCATTATATCGTGGTCCGTACCTACTATTATCATACGCAGTGATAGAAATATACTGAGTAAATGATCCGTCATTCTTTATATCTCTTGAATATCTGTACTGAATTTCTTCCATACAATCTAGGTAATCATTGTACAGTCTTCTGACAGTATCTGGAATTGATTCACTGCCTTTTTGCAAAGCTTTCAGGTCTGACAATACACTTTTTGAGAGTCGGATAGTTTTATACTGCTGCACATTACTACATATGTAGTTTAAGTATATAAATGAATTAATACACAAATACGACTCAGTACCAAAATCTATTGATAAATTTAAAATTCAAAATCACTAGATTTTGTAATTAGTCACAATCCTCGTGATACAACTAGAGTGATTGAAGTCTTTAGATATCATGTATTGATTCTAACGAAAACTGGATTCTCTTTGTGAAGTCGGATTTTTATTAAATTGATATTATAGAAGTGAAGTAATTTTTGGTTAGGGTAACTTAGAAAAATATTAATTCCATATATTATAGTCAAGACAAAATAAATAATTTAGGGAAATTCCAGTATTAAAAAGATATTTATTAAATACCTTAATAAGTAACCAAACAAAAGAGAAGATTAAGATTAGATCAAAAATTTCATAAACATGCAAATTTGCGTAACATCTTTTGATTACAGCTCTTACAATTGTGATTTTGAGATTCTTAATATTATTTTTCTGAAAACTTTTGTTAATCTAAATAAATATTACGAAACAGCATAAAAGTATGTTTGTATTCTTAAATCCTTATAAAACCCCTCAAAAATGAAGAGTATATATACCCGATTAATATTAATAAGTACATAACCTTTACAAAGAAAGGAAGATAAATAAGAATAAATTCGAGAACCACTAGCATTGACCCGCTCAGTCTCATCCAGGAAAGGATAATATGGAATACAGCTATGATCTTAAAGAAAATGATCTCTATATTGGCGAGAATCGAATACATGCTTATAGCCTGGAGAAAAATGAGATAGGTAATTGCACTAATTGCGATTCCATACTTATGAGCCTCAGCTATCACACAGCAGAAGAAATAACTGTAGTAGTAACAAAATGTGCCTCTTGTGGAGCTTTTTATGCAAACATCTACGATTCTGGATGGAACTGGGTAGATGAAATCCAGGTGTCTCTGCTTCCAATTCCAATTCCCATAAGCAATCAGATTATTGATGATTGGAAAGGGCTTGAGACAATCCCAATGAAAAAGCTTGAAGCCGTATTTTCCAAAGGAGAAATAGAAGCCCTTTTTGCCAGAGCAAAAGATAAAACTCCCATTCGTCAGTACTTGTATAGGGCCCGCAAAAAATACAAACTCTTCGAAGAAATATTTGACATTGAATTAACATTTTAATTTAGTTACGTGTATTTTTGTTTTCAAAATATAAATATTTTTTAATCTTTCTTATTATTTTTAAGTATTAATATATTAATACTTAAAAATAATAAGAAAGAATCTCTCCTGATTAAAGATTATTTTTTAACTAAATTGGGTAGTGAGTCTGAGTTATTGAAAACGTATACACAAGACTCTTTACAGATTATTATCAAATAAGATGAATGTAGTTGCTTTTTCAGAATCTATCAATAACTCACGTACAGACTATATATTGAAATAATAAAAATTGATTATAATAAAAATAATAAAATGCAATAATAAAAAGTAATTATTTTAATAATATATGATATTTTTTATAATAATAATACTGTTTCAAAATCTAGTTATTTTTTAATTTTTTGATTTAAAATCTGAATTCGTAAATGGAAATATAAAAATATATCTCTGTTAAATATTTTTATTCCATATGACTATACTTTTCCACCGACTTTTTCTATAATGAGCCTAGGTGTATGAGTCAAAAACTAATACATAAATATACAGATATAAAAACAAAAACGAATCAGTATGTTTTATTAAATATAAAAAGAATATAATTAAAGAATACGTATACTCGAAAATCGATGAATTTTGCCATTTAAGAAAGTTACAAAAAACTCACAAGCAAGTTTATCTCTTGACACATTATTCTGGAATTCCTGTCCGTAAATATAACTGAGTGAACAAAAGTTCAATTTTGTAATATATGCGTGTTGATTTTATAATCTGTTTGCATAACGAAGAACTCTATACTATTTTGTTCACCTTTTTCTTTTTTCTTGTTAAAGACCCTAAAAAATAATTTTATTCTTATATACTATAAGTATGAATTTTGGTATCTTTATAATATGAGATTTAGACCCCAATTTAGTGAAGTCACTTATTCCACGGACTATAGGAATATGCCAATTTTGGCCGATAACCCCCCCCCTAAACGTAGAAAAGTGGGGAACGAAAAAAAGATCAAAGAAACAAAAGCAGACATTCTTATACACTATATGAACATCTAGATATGTGTCATTTAAAATCTGATTTTTGGTTATATATAATAAATATGTAAATTAGTATATAAATTGTCAAATTTGGGTAAATATATGAATTTTGTGTCATATGTGGGTATTTGTTCTTGCTAAAATTGGAGTTCTCAAGTGTACCCTAGATACTCAGAAAACAATATTATGAATATAATGATATATTAATAGATTACGTTGAAAAACAAGATATATACATATATATCAATTTAGAATTTTTTGAAGTTAAACGTGATTTAACCCTTGTATTGTTTAATTTTCTGAGTATCTGCATCGTAATCATACTAATATATAAAATAAAATCAGATAGATTATAGAACTGTAATAAGATGAAACACCTGATCGGATCTATTGCAAAAATAATCTGTTTCTAAATAAGTTTATTTAAATATACCTAATTTTTGATATATTTAGATATGTCTTTAAGTTCAGTGACTAAATCTATATGCAGATTAATATGTATATATATTAAAATATAACTAACCATTATTATCTTAAAAACAGATGCAGATATTAATTTAATTACAATTGATTATAGAATTAACACAGAATGTCATATAACTGACAAAAGTATCTGTTAAATACAGTATAAAATATATAATTTGAAACATGTGTTACATATATGCTAGTTAATTGAGTAATTTTGCGCGATATCATATAACTAACAAAAGATAAAAGAAAAGAGATTTAATAAATGATATTATTAAATAACTATTTTATAGTAAACAATATTTATGATATATATTTAAATATTGAAAGTTCTAAGTAGTACAAGTATTACTTGCTATATAATATATATTTTATTGAATGATTTATACTATATGTAATGATATGAATAAATATAACATTAAAAGATAGCCCAAAAATATTGTATAATTATCAAGATATATTTATAATATTAGTTTTTATTCGCCTAGTGTAGACTCATTAAAACGAATTTATAATAAAAGGAATCTCAATTTTTAAAAATCAGTAATTTTCATTTGCTTATGCGCTTCTGCTTATATGCTTCTTTTTCTTCCGGATTTCCTTGAGAAGTTGATTTAGATAGTTTTCCTACAAAACGAATATTGAGGCAACTATCGGTTTTAAAATAAGTACACGACTCCATTATGCTTGAAAAAGTTGATTACTTAAAGACAATATCACTTGCCGAATACAGAAAAGCGAGAAAGTACTTAAAGCCAAGCTCGGAGAAACTGCAACTGAAAGCTTGAGACTTAAATAGGACTTATGCACTTGGAGTACAAATCGAGCATATTAGGCGCTGTGAATGATTTAGTGTTTTAGATAGTTAAAAGATTTAAAGTTATTGATTTATCATTTAAACCGTGTAAGTCCTATTAAAAATTATCCTTATTTTTGAAGGATGGCACATATCAGATGGCTGCGGATATTAACCAATTTCTTCTCTCGCTTTATCACAGAGAATACAATTTCCCACCATAACCAGACCTCTGCTACGAAGAGCTTCTCAGATCCTTCATTAAAGTTTCTGGTCCAAAATTATTGTGAAAGGAAAATTGCAATCTTTGACAGATGCTGGTACATCAGAGCAATAATAGCTCGTCTGGGGAAAAAACTCAAAGAAAAAATAGAAAAATGTCTAGTAAAATAAACTACTTGGAGAAACAGCTTGCCGATGATGGAATACCTTATAATAAATAGACTCCTTGAAAATGACTAGTTTTTTAAGGGTTATTAAGCCTTATTTGTCCAATAAATCTAGTGCCAGTCCTCCCCCAATTAAGGTACAGTCATTAAATTATTTATTTGCTATTTAGAAAGCTTAAGTGCTTCAATTAATTGATTAAATATCGTCTTTCCTTGCATTTATCATTGAATTTAGGATGGGTAAAAATAATATCATACGCCTTGTTTATAAATAAGAATAAATTGTGAATAAACAAAGGGATTATATTAATCATTTACTGATTTTAAAGAATATTATAAATTATTTCTCTAAAAAATGGTTTTTAAAGTGCACATTAAATGGGAAAGTTTTAACTGCAGATATATTATCAAAAATAGGCCTTCTAAATCCTTAGTTTTAAGGATAATTTGGAAGAATCCTAATAAGATAGGATAAATGAAACAATTGCAGCCGAAAAACGCAAATATAGCTAAATAATTTTTAACAAACGCTCCTAAAATAAAATGCTCCTGTAATCATATATAAAACAAAAACAATAATTGTGAACATTATGACCCCAGTAAACAGGGAAAATCCCACTTGCCCGGAATTTATTATAGGCATCGAACCGCCAGCCAACAGAACGGAAAAAGCTCTCTGGTTTATTTTCCGGGGCCGCAAGATTCTCCTCAAGCTTAATAAAAATCCAGGAGCAATTCCAAAACTGCTGGATTTTGGAGAGCTCGGGCTTTTGGGAATAAGGGACCAGTATCTTGGAACGCTTGAGGGAACCCACTGCTATTCCGTGGAACTTTCTGAAGACGCACAGGCGCCTGAGGAAATGGTATTTGCAGATCTCAGGCAAGCGCATTCGGAAATGAATGAAAAGTGCTTTGCACTTGTGAATAAAGCCGTTCAGATTATGGAGTGGGACAGAACAAACCAATTTTGCAGCCGCTGCGGGGCAAAAACCCTACAAAAATCAGGAGAAAGGGGAAAGGAGTGTCCTGAATGTGGAGAGCTTTTCTTTCCGAGAATTTCACCTGCCGTGATCGTACTTATCCGAAAAGGACATGAGGTTTTACTTGCAAGGTCCCCAAATTTTCCACCCGGAAGGTACGGTTTGATAGCCGGTTTCGTTGAGCCAGGAGAGTCAGCTGAAGCTGCAGTTGTCAGGGAAATCAGGGAAGAAGTGGGAATTAAGGTCAAAAATATCAATTATTTTGGGACACAAGCTTGGCCGTTTCCGAATTCTCTTATGATTGGGTTTACTGCGGAGTACGATTCAGGAGATATCCAACCCGATGGATTTGAAATCGAGGATGCCCAGTGGTTTTCGGTTGAAAATCTACCTGATTTGCCCGGAAAGATAAGCATTGCGAGAAAGCTGATTGACCATTTACTTAAAGAAGAAGGGCTGGAAGTTTAAAGCCAGATTGATAATTCAATTTTCAATTCAGAATTTTATTTTTCCTGCTGCAACCTTTTTTAATTCTTTTTATAATTCTATAACATTTTTAATTCATTTTAGTATTTTGCAACCTTTTTAAGTCATATTATCATTTTCAGGATGTTCATCGGACCTGCCATGCCCAATTTTTTCATTCCATAACCTGAGGATACTGTATCAATGGCATTATATCGTAATGTAGATTTTATTGAACGAAGGTGTAAATTGGAAAACGGATACCAAACAATAGATTTTGAAACATAGAAAAGAAATGAGTATTGTCAAATATACAGGAATGCAGTACAGCCTCAATATTGTGTAAGTTTCGAATTTGATGCGACGAACTTTAAAAAACAGAACTATTTAAGGTAGTAAATGTTCCCATGCAGGATACGATTGAGAAGTTTGTACAATTGGCAACCGTAACGGCAGAAAATCAAAAAAAACATTTTACAAGATCTGTAGAAAACGATGTATATCAATTCTCTGCCTTGCCGTGGATAACGTTTACGCATATTTCGCACACGGATTTTGGAAACAGGGAAAAAGCGCAGCCTATATTTGATTGGGGAAAATATCAGGAACAAGAAGGCAAATTTATGATGCCGTTTGCAGTCCAGGTTCGTCATACATTTGTTGATGGCATTCGTATTGGCAAACTTGTGGATAAGCTGCAGAGCTATCTGGATGAAATGTAGATTACTCAGTAGTTCACTAATTTTTACTTATAGAGCTGGTTTCAAAATCCCGACTATTCATGTTTTTGACCACAAACAGGTATTTCATTTAGTCCTATTGCTTGTGGTTCTCTATTTCAAAATATTGATTTAGAAAGATGGGAGATAGTTTTGAAACAGACTCATCTTAAAGTTGTGTCTCCGGAATACATAGGTTTTACAGGAAAAAGACTACAATTTTTGGCTTGGAAATTGAACATAATAAAAATATTACGTATGATAACATTATTTTTAGAATCTATTTATCTAGTTTCATGTACTAAACATCAGATTAAATCGGCTATTACATAAATTTGATAAATCAATAATTGAAAATGCAACTTTTTAGAGACTAGCTATTTTAATATAATTTTACTAGGCCTTTGCGTGTATACTATTTCTTTTTTTCAATAAGTTTGGTTATTATTAAGCAGAGTTTGTATCGAATTTGGAGTAAGCAGTAATTATTACTTTTGCAAAGATCAATAACCAATAGAAACTAAAAGCATGTATTAAGTGATATTAAGATAAACTGGAAGCAACATAACCAATTAATATAAAATATCAGTGCGTTTTTACATTTTGAAAATGAGTGATATACTTGATTTTTGTGCGTTTAGGCCGTTTGATTTAAATATAAAGAATCTCTTGTTGAGATATCAATAGTTGAATTTTCACCTATAAATAAATTGAAAAACAGTATCATTAGATTGTTCCAAGACTCATTATGGAACTAAACCATAATGATTATTAGATTTATTGTATCTCGGAGGTAGGCGGCAGGAAAAAAAGTGTATCCAACAAAAAATGGAATAAAAGAAGGGTAATAAGAAATGCATGAAGAAATCTTGAAAAAAATAATTCTTCTTTATCAAGAAAAAAGTGCTCTTAATAACTTAGTTTTTGAACAAGTTATTCAGGAAAAAGTTATCGATAAGTTTAAGGAACTAAGCAAAAATCAGCCCCTAGTAATCGGGATCATAGGCGCAAAAGGCGAGATTATATCCTCAACAATCGGAAAACACACGGGTATGGATAAAAGTAGCCTCTCTAGAATGGTTGACGATCTGGAGAAAAAGGGGATGGTGCTTCGAAGAACTGATCCTGAAGACAGAAGAAAAGTATTGATCTCACTAACAAACAAAGGGTTGAGATGTTATAATTATTTACATGAGGTCGCAGTTGGGCAACTTGAACTTGTAGATGAAAAGGATCTTGAAGAATACATGCAGAGCCTTGAGACAATGGTAAGAATTGAGAGAAAGATTGCAAAACGACAGGGTTTAATTTAAAAGAGATTTTAGAAACCAAGAATTTATTGTGACCAGCCCAAAATTGAGTAATTTTTGATTTTTGCATCAATTATTGAATTGAGGGGAACTTCTCTGAAAAACAAAGATAATACCATTAGTACCTTCAAAATTTAGAATTTTTATCGAGTAAATCCCAAAACTTGGAAGCCAAGTTTCTAAATTCCGTATTTAACATATCTAATTGTGTTTCAATGGTTTTTAAACTGCTTTAATTGAGAATAAAATGGTTTGTGAATGAACTAATAAATCTATTATTCACTTTACAACTCAACTTCAAAAAATCTACTGAGAGGAATCTGCCATTAAGAACGCTTTTGAAAAACTTGGGGTATTCATCCAGAATAACCGCTTGACCATACTTGTGGTCTTTTTCCTTCTCATCTTGTTATCGTTCCAAGGTGCTCAGAAA
>Ga0207800_1000152_pt1 | contig 24587 bp, 23 predicted proteins | sample LuqExpMetageno11_FD_187769 | JGI IMG/M metagenome (GOLD analysis project Ga0207800, IMG submission 187769) | Tropical forest soil microbial communities from Luquillo Experimental Forest, Puerto Rico - Sample 11 (SPAdes) | ecosystem: Environmental > Terrestrial > Soil > Tropical forest ... | reverse complement strand
CAAGGCTGCAAAGCTGGCGAACATGCAGCAAGCGTAGATGCCTGGTCGGCTTACGACCAAGGCTGCAAAGCTGGCGAGCATGCAGCAAGCGTAGATGCCTGGTCGGCCAACCACCCTATAGCATAAGTTTTTGGTTGCATATTAACCTGAGATGCTGACTGCTTTGAATAATAAGTTGAAGAAGATAATGAATTGTCAATAATAAAAGAAAACTGATAATAGTGAAGCCCTATATAACCTATGTTTGATTATATAGGGTTTTTTATTAAAGAATTTTCAGAGGTAGGAAGATACTTATGGGAAGCGCAAAGTAATCGAAGAGCATTTCGAAATATTTTATTGTAAATGCAATACTATAATTATATAATACATTTAATTAAGAATAATAATAATATTAATAAAAAGTACTATATAAATACTATAAAAAGTACGTTTGCTGTTATAAAACTCCTATGTTAAAATCGTTACGTGGCTGAAGGAAACAAAAAGTAACAATATCTGCTGCGGTACATCGATTTTACTTAATCATGGGACTAGCAAATATACGAAACAGCGAATCAATCGATAAGAGGTATATGATTTCATGAAGCCAAAAAATATAATCAGCAGTCTTAGCAACCCGCAGGTTAAGAATTTAACATTATTGCAGAAGAAACCCAAAGCAAGGGATGAACAAGGAATCTTCGTCATTGAAGGCATAAAGATGTTTGAAGAAGCAAGGGATCTGGGTATTCTCAGAAAAACTTATGCTTCGGAAAGCTTCTATCAGGAGATGCTTCTAGAGAATCCGGAGTATTTTGAGGATTTGGATTATGAAATATTAACAGATTCGGTATTTAAGGAAGTATCGGAGACAAAAACTCCCCAGGGAATACTGGGTACGGTGTTGAAAGCAGATTACAGCCTGGAAAGTATGCTGAAGGCACCGGATGCCTGCCTCTTATTACTGGAAGACATCAGAGATCCAGGTAACCTCGGAACGATGATTAGGACCGCAGAGGGTGCTGGTGTAACTGGAATTATTTTTGGTGACTCCACGGTTGATATCTACAATTCCAAGGTGATTAGAGCTACCATGGGATCAATCTACAGAGTTCCGTTTTACCAGGCTCAGGATTTTTACGAGACGCTTCGCCGGATTAAACAAGAAGGTATAACCATGTATGCGGCACATCTTCTTGGAATACCTTATGACACCGAAGGAAGCTTCTGCGGCAGATGTGCATTCTTAATCGGTAATGAAGCGAACGGGCTGTCAGATCAGGCGACACGGGAAGCGGATGCTTTAATCAAGATTCCGATGGCAGGTAAGGTGGAGTCATTGAATGCAGCTGTTGCAGCCGCAATCTTAATGTATGAAGCAGCCAGACAAAGGCGGAAAATATAGTTTCATATATTTTCCATTAATTCATCACATGAAACACACATTTCATTTATAATATTATATAGAAAGATGTACCGGCTTATATGGAATAAGCAGAAGAAGCGGTTAGTTCTTATAAATTTAATTCTCTTAAGGAGATGACTACAATGGCTATCGAGGTTTTTAATAGATATGAGAAAAAATTCATTATTACGGATGACATTTACCAACAATTAAAGCCTCAGCTGGAGGAGTATATGGAAGTGGATGAGCATAGCCGTAATGGTGATTTTTATACGATTTGCAATATCTATTATGATACACCTGATAATGAAATCATCCGCAAATCCATCGAAAAGCCAATTTATAAAGAGAAACTCCGGTTAAGGTGCTATGGCGTTGTGGGGCCGAAGGATAAGGTTTACCTGGAGCTAAAGAAGAAATTTAATGGCTGCGTCAATAAACGCAGGACCTCAATTACATTAGAGGATGCTTACCGGTATCTTGATACCAGGCAGAAGCCTATGGCTAAAAATCAATTGAATTATCAGATTTTGAATGAAATAGATTTCTTTATTAACCGGTATCCAACATTGAAACCGGCTGTTTATCTCTCTTATGACAGGAATGCTATGTTTGGAATAGATGATAGGAACTTTCGTATCACCTTTGATACCAATATCCGTTCAAGACGTGAAAATGTTGGACTGGATACCGGTAATTACGGGGAACTGCTGCTTCCGGATGGTGTCTGGGTTATGGAGGTTAAGATGAAGGAGGCTGCTCCGCTGTGGTTTGCCGAGCTGTTATCCAGATATAAGGTATATCCTACAACCTTTTCAAAATACGGAAATGAATATCAGAAGACCATGTTACATAGCAGGACTATCTGTGAATACAATAAAATATACGCTTAGGGGGATTTACTTCAATGTTCGATACAATTTTAGAAAGTGTAGCAGCATCTTCGGATTTACGAATTAGTATCAGTTCGACGCTGCTTATTGTTTTGGCTGCTTTAGTACTGGGAATGGTAATTAGCGTGGCTTATCTGGCCACCACGCCAAAGAGGGAACGATCAGCAAGCTTTATTATGAGTATTATCATTTTACCCATGATTGTTGCAGTTGTAATTCTGTTAATCGGTGGTAATCTTGCAAGGGCATTCTCAATGGCAGGTATCTTTACGATTGTAAGATTTCGTAGTATACCAGGGGATTCGAAGGATATATCCTTTGTATTCTTAACCATGGCAGTTGGTCTTGCCTTGGGACTTGGCTATCTGACACTTGGTGCTGTAGTCGCTGTAATTGTTGGACTGGCTATCGTAATTATCAAAAAGTCCGGCTACGGCGTTACTGAACAGAAGGAAAAGAGACTGAGAATTACGATTCCTGAAGATATGAATTATCAGGGCGCTTTCGATGATCTGTTTGCAAAATACACGCAGTACTGCTCCATACAGAAGGTGAAGACGACGAACATGGGAACTTTATTTGAGATTGCCTATGATATCATTATGAAGGAAGGAAGCTCAGAAAAGGAATTCATCGATGCACTCCGCTGCAGAAACGGTAATCTGACCATCCAGCTGGGAGTAAAGGATAATTTTAGCCAGCAGTTATAATTCAATACATATATAGTTTATCAAATGCCATTAGTGCAGATAGCAGAAGTTATCTTTCGTACTAATGGCATTTTTATGTCGGGTAAATATAATGAGAACCAATATGGAAGATTAATTGATAAATTATGGTTAAGAATATTATATATGATCTTACTGTGCAGTTATCGTGATAATAATATATAAATAAAGGAAGAAACGAAGAATGATTTTGGGAAATTCAATCTACTGGCTGATTTTGATTGCAGTTCTGATATTTGTTGAAATTCTTACTCTCAGGTTTACAACAATCTGGTTTGCTATTGGAGCCCTGGTTGCGTTTGTGGTATCCCTGCTTTTTGATAATTTATTTTTTGAGATATTTCTATTTTTCGCGGTGTCTGTTGCTTTCCTGTCTTTTATACGGCCGCTTGTGATGATTTATCATAAGTCTAAGAAATTACAAGTCAATTATGAAGAGATTATTGGCAAATACGCATTCGTGACTGCTGCGATTGATAACCGGATATCGAAGGGACAGGTGGAAATTAGCGGGCAGGAATGGTCAGCAAGATCTCTGGAAGGTGACAGCATCGAAAGTGGTACCAAAGTTAAAATCTATGGAATATCAGAGAAAAAATTAATTGTAAAAAAGGTAGATAACTAAATTAATATGATGATACGAATGATTGTTTCGATCAATTCGTTAAAGCGAAACATAAAGTGAAACATTCCTGTAAAAATGACTTATTTACGGTTAGCTGTCAGAAAACTGGCATATACGTTTGATTGTATTAAGAAAAATTTAAGATTATATTGCTTGATAATATGGTTACTCTGATATATTATTATGCTAGATTTTGGAGCTAAGCTGTCATGAACGAATTGTCTATTACATCGATTTATGACAGCTTTTATGGCTTGGGCTGTTGTGTATGTAGAATGAAAATCCGTTGCATTAACAACCTGGTGCATCGAGGAGAACATAAAGGAATTAATTGAGGTGAGGATATGATCCGGGAGAGTTTTGATTTCAGTAAGGAATATGGTATTGTACTGGAAGGCGGCGGAGCCAAGGGGGCTTACCAGATCGGAGTCTGGAAGGCTTTAATGGAGTATGGTGTGAAAATAAAAGCTGTTGCGGGGGTATCCGTAGGTGCACTCAATGGTGCCCTTATGTGCATGGGGGATTATGAAAAGGCAGTAAACCTTTGGAAAAACATCAGCTATTCAAGCATTATGAATGTTGATGATACTGAGATGGACAAGCTGATGAATCGAAAATTCATGGATATCAATATACAGGCGGTCCGTTCGGAAAGCAGAAAATTTCTGGTGGGCGGAGGCTTTGACGTTACACCTCTGCGCCAATTGCTGGAGGAAAATGTGGATGAACAGAAGATCAGGGAGTCTGACATCGATTTTATCATGGGAACCTTTAATGTCAGTAATCTGAAGGAAGTGACTATTTCAGCCAAGGAGGCAGAAGACGGGTATCTGAAGGACTATCTGATGGCAAGTGCGAACTTCCCTTTATTTAAAAGCGAAAAGCTTCTTGGAAAAACCTATCTGGATGGAGGTATTACCAATAACGTTCCCATCGACATCCTGATGAAACGCGGGTATAAGAATATCATCGTAATCCGGATCTATGGCATTGGTATGGAGAAGAAGGTGAAAATTCCTGAGGATGTTAATCTGATTACCATAGCGCCGAAGTTGCATCTGTGCAATGTATTGGAATTTAATAAGAAGAAAGCAGTCCGCAACATCACATTGGGTTATTATGATGGGGTTAGGCTTCTTAAACCATTGGCCGGTAATGATTATTATATCGATGCCTCCAGAACCGAAAAGGATTACCTGAATTCCCTCCTCAGTCTGAGTGAGGATCAGATTGAGAATCTGATCATGTCGAAAAGACCAGATCAAAATTATGGCGGTTCGCTGTTACGTAAACTATTGGAAGAGACATACCCGCACATGGCAGCTCTTCTGAAACTAGAGAAGAACTGGCGATATGGTGATTTATATTATGCTCTGTTAGAATACTGTGCAAAAAAACTGCATATTCCAAAATATAAAATTTATACGGAAAAGGAATTCTGCCAGCTTTTGTATGACCGTGTCATAGAGGAGATGAAGGAAGAAGAAAAGCCCGATGATATCTCGCTAATTGTATTATTGATGATCCGTAATTTTTTAACTTGACATTTTGGCAAAATAAGAATAATGTATAAATACACATATAATAAGCATAAATATAAATTGTGCACTTATAACATTTAACAGATACCGTAATCAATACGGTAGAATGGAGGCCATATGAATCTGAAGGGACGCAGTTTTTTAACATTAAAGGATTATTCTCCGGATGAGATAGAATACTTACTTGATCTTGCAGCGGATCTGAAAAGAAAGAAGAAGCAAGGCATCACTGGAACCAGCCTGAAAGGCAAGAATATAGCATTAATATTTGAGAAACCCTCTACCAGAACACGTTGTGCATTTACCATCGGCTGTATCGATGAGGGAGGACATCCGGAATATCTGGGTAAGAATGATATCCAGCTAGGACACAAGGAAAGTGTGGAGGATACTGCACGAGTACTGGGCAGAATGTTTGACGGAATTGAGTTTCGCGGCTTTCAGCAGGAAACTGTGGAAAAATTAGCTCAGTATAGCGGTGTTCCGGTGTGGAACGGATTGACAGACCTGGATCACCCGACTCAAATTCTTGCAGACTTCTTGACTTTAAAAGAGCAGTTTGGTAAGCTTAAAGGACTGAAACTTGTTTATGCCGGAGACGGACGTAATAATATGGCTAATAGTCTGATGATCGGTTCTTCCAAGATGGGAATTGATTTCACCATTCTTGCGCCGAAATCCTTATGGCCGGAACAGGGTTTAGTAGACCTTTGCGCGGAGTATGCGAAAGCTTCAGGAAGCAAGATCATGCTGTCTGACCAGCTTGATGCAGTAGAAGGAGCAGATGCGGTATATACCGATGTATGGTGCTCCATGGGTGAGGAGGATAAGGCGGCAGAGCGCATTGCTTTACTTAAGCCATATCAGGTGAATGATGCTTTACTTGCCCGTACCAAGAAAAGTAATACCATCTTCCTGCATTGTCTGCCGGCAGTAAAGGGGAAAGAGGTTACCGAAGAAGTATTTGAACGTTTTGCAGATGTTGTATTTGATGAAGCCGAAAATCGTATGCATACCATTAAGGCAGTTATGGTTGCGACTTTAGGCAACTAACAAAACCAATCCGTTTCGTACTCTCCGTTGGAAGCCATGGTGTGTCATTTTCGTTGGTGTTGCTTATGTATACTGGCAGAATGGAGATTAATATGAACGGTTGGAATAAGTTATTAAAGAAATTATCCATAAAACGTGTTTCAATCAATATCATTGCCGCAATTGTTTTACTCATCTCTATGGTAATCCTATATCTAAGACCGAATAACCAATTTGCTATCATCATGGCCTGCGCCGCGGGTGGTTTGATGAATATGATGTTCGGCTTCCATGTGATGAAGGATCCCAAGAAAAAATCAACAGGTATGGCTTATGTTCTCTTTGGACTGATTATCGTAGGTCTGGGATTTTACATAGTTCAGTATATCAGGAAGTAAAGGAGTGAGTGGCGATGTATCAGGATAAAGTTGTTCTATGTGCGAGCAGTTCCTATGAGAAGAAGTTCTGGCTGAATGATGATTTCAAGATGCTGCCGGAACAGATTAAACAGGAACTGAAAATAATGTGCGTATTATTTACGGAAGATATCGGTGGTGTATTGTCTTTAGAGTATGAGGAGGAAGGCATACTCATTTTCAAGGTAGATTCGGATGAGGGCGATTACTATTATGACGAAATCGGCAGCATCTTAAAAATAAAGCAGTTGCAGAGGGAGAAAGTGGAGCTTCTGGAGGCCCTGGAAATGTATTATAAGGTATTTTTCCTGGGAGAAGATGCATCAGAACTCTTATAAGGATATAGTGATAAGTGATATTCTGCACACTGGTAAGGAGGCAATTTTATGTTATTGGTTATTGACGTAGGTAATACAAATATTACAGTAGGTGTTTTTGACGACATTAATTTAAAGACGACATTTCGTCTGACAACAAGCACGAATAGAACTTCGGACGAATTTGGCTTATTGTTCTGTGATCTGCTGAAGGCGAAAAATATAGGCATACATGATATTACTTCGGTAATTATCGCATCGGTTGTACCGAAAATTATGCATTCTCTTGCATCCGGTATTATCAAATACCTTTCCATTACACCGTTAATTGTTGGTGCTGGAACCAGGACGGGAATTAAAATTCAGGTGCCGAATCCGAAGGATGTAGGTGCTGACAGGATCGTAGATGCGGTTGCTGCTTATGAAATCTATGGAGGCCCGGTACTGGTAATTGATTTCGGAACAGCCATTACTTATGACCTGATTTCTGCAGAGGGTGCATTTATGGCAGCGGTAACCAGCCCGGGACTTCGTATTGCGGCTAATGCCTTATGGGCGGATACCGCGAAGCTTCCGGAAATAGAAATTGCTATGCCGGATACGATTCTGGCGAAGGACACCGTAACCAGCATGCAGGCAGGCCTTGTCTTCGGGTGCATCGGGCAGACGGAATATATCGTCAAGAGGATGCTGAAGGAAGCAGAAATAGAGCAGTGTAAGATCATTGCTACCGGCGGACTGGGTAAAATCATTGCTGATGCGACGGACGTTATTGAAGTATATGACCCGAATCTTACCCTGAAGGGATTGAAAATAATCAATGATAAGAATAAAAACCGTTAAGCGTTAAGCTTAACAGGTTTTTTGGAGAGAAGAAAGAATGAGCTTTTACATTGGTAATGTAAAATTAGAAGGAAATTTATTTTTAGGACCCATGGCAGGAGTAACCGACCTGCCATTTCGTTTGCTGTGCAAAGAAAAAGGGGCTGACCTTGTTTATACAGAGATGATCAGCGCAAAAGGAATTCAATACAATAATAAGAATACGGAAAGCCTGTTGCAGATCCATGACAAGGAGCGGCCGGCAGCACTTCAGCTGTTTGGCGCGGATCCGACCATCCTTAGTGAAACTGCGAAACGATTGGAGCATCGCAATTTTGATATCCTGGATATTAATATGGGTTGCCCCGTTCCTAAGGTTGTAAATAACGGAGAAGGCTCTGCCCTGATGAAGAATCCGAAGCTGATCGGTGAGATCGTAAAAAAGATATCCTCTGCAATCAGTAAGCCGGTTACAGTAAAAATCAGAAAGGGCTTTCAGGAAGACTGTGTCAATGCCGTTGAGGTGGCAAAGATAGCAGAGGAAAATGGAGCGGCAGCAGTCGCAGTACATGCAAGAACAAGAGAGCAATTTTACAGCGGACAAGCAGATTGGGAAATCATCCGCGCGGTGAAAGAGGCTGTATCAGTGCCGGTCATCGGCAGCGGCGATGTCTTTACGCCGGAGGATGCGAAGCAGATGCTTCTTCAGACCGGCTGTGATGCGATTATGCTGGCCAGAGGAACCAGAGGCAATCCGTGGATCTTTGAGCAGCTGAAAGCATATCTTGATAATGGAACATTCATTCCAAAGCCGACATTAGAAGAGGTCAAGGACATGATCCTTCGCCACGCGATACTTTCGGTGGAATACAAGGGCGAATTCATCGGTATCCGCGAGATGCGTAAACATGTTGCCTGGTATACCACCGGTTTCCATGGGTCTGCAAAATTAAGAAACCGGGTAAATGAAATTGAGAACATGGAGGATCTGAAAAGGCTTCTGGAAGAGTACAAGAATTGATAGGGATACGTAATTATTGACAGGATGGAGATACTGTCGAATTATGATGGTAATAGAAATCGTAATAAATAACTAAAACAAAAGAGTAAAAATGGAATATCTTATAAGATGTTCACAAAAATTAATTTTACCATAAAAAATTGTTGATTTTTTCTGAAATTAAGTTATAGTATATTTACAAGAAAGACAGATGTATGCCATACAAGAACATGATGGAGGAATTGAAATGGGTAAATTAAGAGTAGGTATTCTTGGCGGAACCGGAATGGTTGGACAGCGCTTTATCTCCTTACTGGAAAACCATCCTTGGTTTGAAGTAGTGACTGTAGCAGCAAGTCCTAGAAGCGCAGGAAAAACATACGAAGAAGCAGTTGGTGACCGTTGGAAGATGGCAACCCCTATGCCAGAGAGCGTTAGGAAATTAATCGTAAAGAACGTTAATGATGTTGCAGAAGTTAGCGCTGACGTTGATTTTGTATTTAGCGCCGTAGATATGACGAAGGATGAAATTAAGGCGATTGAAGAGGCTTATGCTAAGGCAGAAACTCCCGTCGTTTCCAATAATAGTGCTCATAGATGGACTCCTGATGTTCCTATGGTAGTACCTGAATTAAATCCGGAGCATTTAGAGGTAATTGCAGACCAGAAAAAGCGCCTTGGAACCAAGAGGGGCTTTATCGTAGTAAAACCAAACTGCTCCATCCAGAGCTATACACCCGCACTTCATGCGCTCAGACAATACGGAATTAAGCTTGTTGTTGCAACCACCTACCAGGCGATTTCCGGTGCCGGCAAGAACTTTGAAGACTGGCCGGAGATGGTAGATAACGTAATTCCTTACATTGGCGGAGAAGAAGAGAAGAGTGAACAGGAACCGTTAAGAATCTGGGGTAAGGTTGAGGATGGCAAGATCGTTAAGGCAGAAAGCCCGGTCATTACAACACAGTGTATCCGTGTACCCGTAACTGACGGACATACCGCAGCTGTTTTTGTTAACTTTGAGAAGAAACCTACCAAGGAAGAAATTCTTAAGGCGTGGGCAGATTTCAAGGGAGTTCCTCAGGAGCTTGAATTACCAAGCGCTCCGAAGCAGTTCATCAAATATTTTGAAGAGGATAACCGTCCTCAGGCTAAGCTTGACCGTGATTATGAGAATGGCATGGGCGTATGCTTCGGCAGATTACGTGAAGACAGAGTATTTGACTACAAATTCGTGGGCTTATCCCATAATACCGTTCGTGGTGCAGCAGGCGGTGCCGTATTGACTGCAGAGCTGTTAAAAGCACAGGGTTATATCACAGCAAAATAAGCTGATATTACTAAGCTGATCATATTCTTACAGTAAAAAGCTCCGGAGAAATCATTGATTTCACAGGAGCTTTTTTATTATTTCTCTAAATTTTTAAATAAATATCTGATAAAATCAATCGTGTTATCTTGATGAGGATAATTCGGAATGATTCCCAGAACATAAGGTTCCGAATTATAGGTTACACCATTAAATAAATCCGTGTCCGCTAGATAAATACCATAAGCATTTTTCTGCGAATCCTCTTCGGTACCTGAAATATAGAAGTAATTCGTCAGCTCGCTATATACGTCCGTCGGCAGTTCATCGGATAACTTCGCAAAGTAGCTGTAATAAGCATATTCCTTAAAAGTGGATTCAGGAGCTATAATAACATCCACTTCAGCGGCGGCCATATATGTCGTCAGAACCTGCTGCATACTTGACATACTGTCGTTGGTTATATAAAAGGTATCATTCAGTTCAACGGAATTTCTCTTTGGATCCAGCTGCAGATAATCAGAAAACTCAGTTGCATAATTTTGTAACTTCGTCTGATCTACGGCAGAATTAACGATTGCGGCATAAAAGGAAGGCTTGATATCCGGCGTTCTGATCTGATGTATGAAATACAGGATCAGAGCGATAACAGCTATAGCAACGATTGCATGTATTCTATAATATTCATATAGGTAGGTGAGCTTATCCTTAAATGGCATATCCTTCAGCTTTTCTTTTTCCGTCTGTTTCTTACGGGGTTGGTAAATGGCAGCTTGCTCATCCAGCTTAGTCTGTTTTGGCATATAAAAACCTCACTTTTGTTTTCTGATTTCAAAGATTTATTTTTATAAATGCATTGCATATTTATAATTATCTTATTCGAATATTCATGTTTATGCATATGCTATTTTTGTAATTGACTAAGTATTAGTTTAGCACAATCATTTCTAGAAAAAAAGAAATTAATTATAAAATATATCTTAAAAATGTTAATACGTATTGTTTTTAACCGCATAAAAAAACTGCTTTTCTTTCGTCAGTGTTACAAATGACTGAAAGGAAGCAGCTTTTCTTACTAATATTAATGCATTTTAAGATTAGCGATTAGCGTGCCAAAAGCATCCTGTGAGCAAACCGGATACTATATACAATATCTGATACTTGTTAAGTTAAATATATGGTATCCGATTTGTTAACTAGATACTTTCGATACTCTAATCATATTAATAATAGGAAGAACCGAATAAACTATTAAAAATGCCCTGGAGGTCAATGCCCAGCTTATTGGAAAGGTCTGTGAGGTAGCCCTCCAAATCGATTGTCGCTGCATAGCTTTCCGTCTGATTGATATCATAAACTTCTGCATCCGCCGGTGGAGATACAGGCTGATAATCCTTCAGATATTCCATTTTGCTATCTACGGTAACCAAAGGGTCAGCACCTAACTGGAATACCAGCTTGCTGGTCTGTATCTCATTCTCTACATTATAGTCCAGGGTTACCTGCATGCCCATCAGCTCAAGAGAGGAGATGATAATGCTGCCGTATTGGTAAGTAACGTTGTTCTTTTTCTCAGTTCTTACGTCCGTATAGGAAAGATCAAGGCTAAAGCCTGAGGTGTATTCATTGGTTCCATTGATTGCTATGGTAGCTTTGCCGTCATAAGCTCCATTATCTTCCGTCTGATTACCATTAATCTCAAAAATGGTAGCTCCGGTCTCATCCTTTGCATAAGCCATATATTCATCGTGGCCATTATCGGTTAAAATGGTATAACCAAAGCCGGTACTGGAGGTCGGAGTACTGATTTCACGGCCGATGATGTTACCCTTGCTATCTACATACACCGTCATCACGAAGCTTGTATCAGTTTGGGATGTCTCAGAAGCTTTTACTTCTGCTAATGCTTCATCGATATTTGCTTTGTAATCATCCACTGTCATATTTAACATAGGCAGTAAATCTATGATATATTGATCTTCCTTAGCTGTCTCTAAGATTTCTACAGCCATGTTATTTAGGTCCTTTTCCGTTATTGTTACTGCAAGCTCAGTACAATCCTTTGTTATAGTGCCTACGGTTATGGCGGAGGTTTTTTCCATAGTAACCTGATTAATATTATCTATAACAATGTTACTATAATTCTTTAATAAATCTGCAGTACGTTCTTTTGTTAATAAGTTCAATGATGCCTTATCAGTACTTCCGGAGCTTTCATTACTGAGGCTCAGATAAGCATCGCTAAGCTCAGGAAAACGGACTAATATCTTCTCAGCGGCAGTATCAAAGAATAGTTCCGATGAAATTACTTTAACCTGATTCAGTGACAATTCAAAAGTCTCATTAATGAAAGAGCCATCCGTTCCAACCAGAGTATCAAAGCCGATGTTATCAAGCGGAATTCCGATTTGTGCTTCAAGATCGGTAAAACTGACGCCGAGTGAGGTCTGCAGGAGAGAATCCAAAGCTTCTTTATTCACTGTTACATTGGAGGATAGATCATATGCTATTGTATTCTTGGGCTTCTGTGAAATATAGTCCATGTATGGAGTAATTGCATCGACGCCTTCACTCACGGTCTTCCCCTCAACAAAAGCATAGTATTCGGCAGGACTCTTTGTAGCCTTGGCATATGTATTCATCAACGTATCCTTGAAAGCGTATGCTGTTCCGGCTCCAACACCGAGCAGCAGGAGAATAACGATTACAGCAACCAGAATACCATGGGATTTCTTCTTGGGTGTCTGCGGGAAACCGCCCGTAGGATAACCCGGATTAGAATAGATCGGTTGATTATATTGTTGTTGGTTATATTGTTGTTGATCAACCTGCTGATCAAATTGCTGCTGATCATACTGCTGCTGATCATACTGCTGCTGATCATACTGCTGCTGGCCGGCTTGCTGCTGGCTAGACGGATTGTCTGGTTGTTGATCAGCCTGCTTTAGGTAATTCTGATATGCTTGATGCTGATCAATCGTATTCTCCGTAATATTGGCTTCCCAGTAAGTATTTTCATTATTACTCTGCTGGCCGTTTCCTTGAGGTAGATTATTCTCAGGATTACTTGATTGTAAATCTTGCTTGTTGTTATCTTCCATGCAATGTCCCCCTATTATAAAATACATGAATCGTGAATATATAAAAACACTTTTTTATTAAAATGCTTACCTTAAGGTAAGCTTATTAATCATATTTCAGGATTTAACTGCTTAAATTTTGCTAATAATTATGGTTGGTAAGACGTATTTGTTTCGTAGTTCTTATTAAAAAATAAGAATATTTATACAGCTAAACACGCCATAATTCTGGCCTTCAGCAGGCGTTCCAACCTGATGGTAAATATGCTTACTTCCTTTAAATGGTCTACTTCCCGGCGGCTTACTATTTTTCCTAAACCTAGTATATTGAAAAAATGTGCGTTTGTCAATCTAATGTACTATTATGCACAATAAAATACATGAATCATGACATTATTTTCTGTTATTTTTAATGAACTATTTTTAATTGAAATGAAGGATGAGGTATAATATAATAGTTTAATGGGAGTACAAATAGTTTTAAGGAGGAAATAAAATGCAATACGGATTTTTTGACGACGCGAAAAAAGAATATGTAATTACTACACCGACAACCCCATACCCTTGGATTAATTATTTAGGCTCACAGGAGTATTTTTCATTAATTTCTAATACTGCCGGTGGTTACAGCTTTTATAAGGATGCCAAGTTAAGGAGAATTACCCGTTACAGATATAATAATGTACCTTTGGATCTTGGCGGCGGCCGTTATTATTACATTAATGATGAAGGTGATGTATGGTCACCGGGATGGGCGCCGGTTAAGAAGGAACTTGACAGCTACGAATGTAGACACGGAATGGGATATACGAAGATCAAAGGCGCTCGGGGAGGCGTTGAGACCGAAGTAACCTATTTTGTTCCGTTAAATACGAACGCAGAAATTCATAAGGTAATCGTTAAGAATACATCAAATAAACCGAAGAAAGTCAAGCTTTTCTCCTTCATTGAATGGTGCTTATGGAATGCTCAGGATGATATGACCAACTTCCAGAGAAATTACAGCACAGGTGAAGTCGAGGTTAAGGGTTCTGTTATTTACCACAAGACAGAATATAAGGAAAGACGTAATCATTATGCATTCTTCTCCGTAAATGCTCCTATCGCCGGATTTGACTCCGATAGAGAAAGCTTTATGGGAACCTACAACGGTTTTAGTGATCCGCAGGCAGTATTTGCAGGCAAATCCAATAACTCTGTTGCTGACGGTTGGCATCCGATAGCTTCCCATTGCCTGGAAGTTAACCTGACACCCGGAGAAGTTAAGGAATATGTATTCTTATTAGGTTATGTAGAGAATGCTTTCGAAGAGAAATGGGAAAGCAAGAATATAATTAATAAGAAGAAAGCAGAAGAGATGATTGCTGCCTTCTCCACAACAGAAGCAGTAGATAAGGCATTTGCAGAGCTTGGTGCATATTGGGACAAGCTGCTGTCGAAATATACAGTTAAATCCGCTGATGATAAGTTGAACCGTATGGTTAACATCTGGAACCAGTATCAGTGTATGGTTACCTTTAACTTATCCAGAAGCGCTTCCTATTTTGAATCCGGTATCGGAAGAGGTATGGGCTTTAGAGATTCCAACCAGGATCTACTCGGCTTCGTTCACCAGATTCCGGACCGTGCAAGAGAGAGAATTATCGATCTCGCATCCACGCAATTAGAAGATGGCGGTGCATATCATCAGTATCAGCCGCTTACCAAGAAAGGTAATGACGAGATCGGCGGTAACTTCAACGATGACCCGCTCTGGTTAGTACTTGCTGTAACTTCCTATATTAAAGAGACGGGTGATTACTCGATCTTAGATGTAATGACTCCATTTGATAACGATGAGTCCAAGAGTACTCCTCTTGCAGACCATTTAAAACGTTCCATGGATCATGTCATCAATAATATTGGACCTCACGGACTTCCATTGATCGGACGTGCCGACTGGAATGACTGTCTGAACTTAAACTGTTTCTCTACTGAGCCCGGTGAGTCCTTCCAGACATCCACCAGCAAGGATGGTCGTGTTGCTGAGTCCGTTATGATTGCTGGTATGTTCTGCTACATCGGCGAAGAGTATGCAAAACTTATGGATAAGGTTGGCAATTCAGCAGAAGCTGGCCGTATCGGTGAGGAAATCGTTAAGATGCGTGAAGTCATCATGAAGGATGGCTGGGATGGTGCCTGGTTCGTTCGTGCTTACGATGATTTCGGAAGAAAGGTCGGAAGCGATGAGAATGAAGAAGGCAAGATCTTTATTGAATCCCAGGGTCTCTGCGTCATGGGTAACTGTGGAACCGAAGACGGTAAAGCAATCCAGGCACTGGATGAAGTTGAGAAACGTCTTGGAACCAAGTATGGTTTAGTACTTCAGAACCCCGCATTTACAAAATATTATGTAGAATACGGCGAAATCTCCACCTATCCAGCTGGTTATAAAGAGAATGCCGGTATCTTCTGCCATAACAACGCTTGGATTATGGTAGCAGAAGCTCAGGTAGGCAGAGGAGATAAAGCCTTTGATTACTATACAAGAATTGCACCTGCTTACACAGAGGAATATTCTGAGATCCACCGCCTTGAGCCATATGTATACTCACAGATGGTAGCCGGTAAGGATGCAAAACGCCACGGTGAAGCTAAGAACTCCTGGTTAACAGGTACGGCTTCCTGGAACTTCGTAGCAATCTCCCAGTCCATTCTCGGTATCAAACCAGAGTATGACGGACTTCAGGTAGATCCTTCTATTCCGAAGGCTTGGGATGGTTACAGCGTAACGCGTGAGTTCAGAGGTGATACCTATAAGATCACCCTCAAGAACCCGAACCATGTATCCACGGGTGTTGCAAGGATGATCGTAGATGGTAAAGAAGTAGCAGGCAACATCATTCCTCTGGCCGGTGACAAGAAGGTTCATGAGGTTGTAGTTGTATTAGGATAAGATAGCTTTCGAAATAATGAATGAATGATAAATAGAATAATCTGATACATGATTGTTTGGGCTAACCTTTGGGTTAGCCCAATTTTCATGATTTTTATATTTTGAATTTCTACAATACTTGAATGCAAATAAGTGTAAAATAATCATGATTTCGTGTGTTAAAAAATGTAAAATCAACGTTCATACAGAAAAAATTGACGTTCATGTTTTCAGATATTGTTTCGGAGTATGGTATAAAAATACTGATTTCTACAAAATATTATATATTGAGATGTAAGAAATATCCACAAAGTATTTTTAACATAATAACAGTTAAGGAACAGCAAATGATAAAAAGTATTATTGCATCAAACAACATGATATTACGGACTGTGGAACCGCGTGTCTGGCAACCATCTCAAAGCAATACGGTTTTCATACAACAATAACGAAAATCCGGGAAATTGCTGGAACAGATAAACAGGGTACCAATGCCTATGGGGTAATCAAGGCGGCGGAACAATTAGGTTTCTCTGCAAAGGGAGTGAAAGGAGATAAACAAGCCTTCTTCTCAGAATTTCCTTTACCCTGTATCGCTCATGTAATAGTGGATGGATCTTTGCTACATTATGTTGTAATCCACAAGATAACCAAGAAGCAAGTGATTATAGCTGACCCAGCAAAAGGTATTCTAAAGCTGACGACCGAAGAATTCTTTGGTGAAAAAGCGGAAGAAGGAAAGCCTGCACCATATCTTTGGAGTGGAGTTCTTATCCTGATGGTACCAGATCAAAGCTTTGAAAAAGGTGATGAGACGCAGGGAATATTTCAAAGGTTTTTTCATCTACTTTTGCCACAGAAGAGATTACTTCTACATGTATTTATTGCATCCCTATTAATCACAGTTCTAGGTATAGTGGGATCATTTTATTACAAGATACTAATCGATGACATTTTATCTGCCGGACTTTTAAAGACATTACATATTCTATCTATCGGTATAATATTATTAAATCTTTTTAAAGTTCTGTTAACCGCATTTCGATCCCATCTCCTTTTATATCTGAGTCAGAAGCTGGATATTGCATTGTTATTGGGATATTACAGGCATGTATTAAAGCTGCCAATGAATTTCTTCGGAACTCGTAAGGTCGGTGAAATTATCTCAAGATTTAATGATGCTTCAAAAGTAAGGGATGCTATATCTGGTGCTACACTTACATTTATGATTGATACAATCATGGTGATAGCTGGAGGTATCATCTTATATTTACAAAATGGATATATGTTTGGTATCACTCTTGTGGTTGTTATTATACATTTTATGATTGTACTATTCTTTAATAAATGGGATAAGAAATTAAAATCAAGTTCTTATGGAAAATAATGCCCAGTTAACCTCTTATATGGTAGAATCATTGAACGGTATTCAAACAGTTAAGGCATATAATGCAGAGCGAAAAGTCAATCTGGAGACAGAAATTAGATTTATTAAATTACTTCGAAGTGTATTCAAGTTAAGTTGGGTAAGTAATCTAAATGGCTCTTTAGTTGGTTCCGTAGAGCTTACGGGTGGAATTGTTATTCTTTGGGTTGGAGCTTATTATGTTATTAAAGGTAAGATGTCCATTGGACAGCTTATAACTTATAATTCATTATTGGCATATTTTCTAGATCCAGTTAAGAATTTGATAAATCTTCAACCACAGATGCAAACCGCTATAGTTGCAGCTGATCGGTTAGGTGAAATCCTTGATTTAGAGCCGGAGAGAGTAGGGACAGAGGATAAGAAGCTAAAGCCTGAGCATCTGCAAGGAAATATCTGGTTCAATAATGTAACCTTCCGCTATGGGACAAGACGAACGGTTCTTGAACATATTACAATGCATATCAAACAAGGAGATCGAATTGCCTTGGTAGGGGAGAGCGGTTCCGGCAAGACAACTTTGGTAAAGCTATTGCTTAATTTATATAGCCCGGAGGAAGGTGATATCTTGATAAATAACAATAATATCAAAGACATTAACTTAGAGAGTCTTAGAGATAAAATAGCCTATATACCTCAGGAAACATTCTTGTTCAGTGGCAGCATAATGGATAATCTTACATTAGGACTCGACGAAGTAACTCCGGAGGAAGTGATTGAAGCATCCAAGAAGGCTCAGGCCCATGATTTTATCAATGAAATGCCCTTGAGGTATGAGACAAGACTAGAGGAAAATGGTACAAATTTATCGGGTGGGCAAAGACAGAGATTGGCCATTACGAGGGCGATACTGAAAAAGCCTGATATATTAATCCTAGATGAAGCTACTAGTAACCTCAACTCAATTACAGAAAGAGCGATTGAGGATACTATTGATGAGTACAGCAAGGAGATGACTACTATAATAATTGCTCATAGGTTAAGTACTATTAAGAGATGTAATATGATTTTTGTGTTAGGGAAAGGAAAGATTATTGATGCATCGTGAAACCACATGGTCTGCTTGTCAACCCTTGTGCCTGTCTCATCAAAGTGGTTCCGTCTGGAAGCTATTACTGCCTGACGTATGTTTTCCACGGTACTGGTTAGTTTATCGGCGCAACTCCTGACCATGTTGTGTATGGTTCCCGTACTGATTGGAATCCCGAATACGGAGCTAAGGATATCATGGGTACGGTTTACACCAACCATGCCGACAGTGTTTAAGGATACGGTAAGAGCTTCGAGATTATCTCCATACTGCATGGTAGAAGTTATATTTGCCGGAAATGCTCCATTTATAATTTCACCATTTTCTCTCATACACCGAAATGAAAGGGAACGATGTTGGATAACCTTTGTATTTACTACGATATCTACCTCGTATCTTTTCTCGGCGATACCGCAGGAAACACATTTTCCGGCATTATCGCAGCCTTTACGATAGCAATATCAATGCTCTATTATTGAGTAAGTCAGAAGCAAAGCTGCAAGATGATATAAACCGATTTTATAAAGAAAACAAAGCGCTTGTGCAACAAGAAGTTCAAAGTAAATTGACGAATGAATTTATAAAAAAATGCTATAGTTTAATAATAATGAATGAGCAAAATGATTATTATGAGGCGTATAAGGAATATCTTCAAGTGGAGGATAAAGTTGAAAAAATTAAATATCAAAGGGGATTAGTTGACAAAACAGCGCTAGATGTTTCTGAAGTAAATCTTCAGAGAAATACACTTGATATGGGAAAAAATAACATATCATTTACTTCGACGTTTTCATATATTAAAAGCGAAACAAACATAAATGATAATACCAGGATTATTTTGCCGATTTCAATTGAGCTGAAAGAATATAATCTGGAGCAATTAATTATTCAATTTGAAAAAAGTAATTCAAGCCTGGTACAATACTTACATTTGAAGAAATGTTATGAGAATTATTTATACTCGAATTATGGTTCATATACACTGTATAAGCAAATTGAATTGAAAATTAAGGACTATCAGTTACAGTACGACGAATTAGACCATAATATTAGGTCGTATGTTTCAGATGCAATCCTGGCGTATCAATGTGCCCTTCAGAATATGTCTTTAGCAGAAAAGAAATTACAGATAGCAGATAATAATTACAATATCGTATTGGTAAAGAAAGATCATAAGAAAGCTACCGAATTAGATGTCAAGAAAGCAAAATATGAGTTGGAAGCAGCCCAGGTATCCTATTATCAAAGCATCTATGATATCAAAATCTGGCAGGATATATTAGACAATCATATCTATGGGGCTACGCCTTAAAGATTATGAGTAAGCTGAATAATGACAGACAGATTAGGCTTGTCTAAAAACATCTATTATTTGCAGTTACCTCTGAGTATGCTCAAATAATATATCATGATTACTAAAAGTAAATTAAGTTTTAGACATTCGTCGTTTGACATATGCCAGATGATGGATGATAATAGAAAAGTAACATAGTTCAAATATTATGACAGACTTTGGTTATTATAACATTATTATAACTTCGTTTACAGGTAACGATTATGAAGTGTGAAAAGAATTTTGAAAGACCCAATAATTCAGGTACTATTTGAGATGCCGCTTTCCGGCATCATGACTTTAAGTGTGAAATACAAAAAGCTTAAGAAAAGGATTATCGATATATGAAAAAAATACTCAATTTTTTATCTCTGCTTATTCCGTTAGCGGTTGCGCTTGCATCACTTTTTGCTGCGTCCTTCATGGCAGTGATGGTATATTATCAAATCTACTTTTCCTCTGGTATTTTAATAGGGTCTGTATTTAGGAATAAGAATATAACCTTAGCTAAACTGATGCATAATATGCCGTTTTTACCTGATTCATTCGTATCAACGCTGACTTTTTCAATGCCGCTGATATGGGTAGTCATCTTCGCTTTATGGTACTGGCAGCTGACGAGGAATGAGAAAGTTGAGCCGGTGAAAGTATTTACGTTTAAGAATATCATTATCCTGGCTTTACTCAGCCTGGGATACCAGCTGGCAACCACCGGCTTAGTGGAGCTTATATTACCGTATTTTGATAAGCTTTCCGAGGAATACAGTAAGATAATGGAGCAGCTGGAATATGCCAGTCCATGGTTAACCTTATTCAGTACAGTTATCCTGGCACCGATATCGGAGGAGCTGATCTTTCGCGGTGTCGTATTCAAAATGGCTTCCCGCTTTACCTCTTTTACTGTGGCGAATATTACCCAGGCGCTGTTCTTCGGTTTATTCCACATGAATATCGTACAAGGATTATACGCTTTTGCCGGAGGGCTTGCGATGGGTTATGTAGCTTATAAATACAGGACAATTATCGCATCTATCATTTTCCATCTGTTCTTCAATGGAATTAGTTATATTTTGGTTGCACCGCCCAACAACATGGTAATGGTTATTTATACAATAATAGGTATTTTATTATCAGCAATTGCCTTACTGCAGATACGTAAGGTGGGTAACAGGCAGAAGGTTTATATTCCAGAACTTGACCAGACGGCTGATTGGAAAAAATGACATAATGATGTATCTATGATACGAAGGATTTCTGGAGGTAGGAATGAAACATTTTTTACGATTTTTAACGGCAGTATTACCTTTATTGACAGCAATTTTAATTCAATATATTGTGATTAATTGCCTCATATTTTTTACTTCCGGAGAGTTATCAGATCAGGTTTTCTATCTGTACTCTGCATTGGCGATTCTTGTATGCGGTATCGTATTTTTCTTCTGGTATCGTAAGGAGTCAGAAGGTGAGCCACGGGGAAGCTTTAAAAATCTGGCTAAACCGAAAAACCTTATCTATTTAGCAATACTCGGTATCAGCAGTCAATTCTTCTTTAGCGGAATACTGAGTCTGCTTACACCCTTTTTTATCAAAATATTTACTCAATATGCTGACGTGGTAGAGAATCTTACCTCAGGAAATGAAATCGTCGTTCTTCTTCTGGTGCTATTCGTTGCACCGGTTACTGAGGAACTGATTTTCAGAGGAGTGATCCTTCATATGGCAAACCGTTATATCACGTTTCTGGGAGCTAATATTTTGCAGGCTGTCTTATTCGGAATTTATCATGGGAATATCGTACAGGGGTTTTATGCTTCCTTATTGGGATTTCTTTTGGGAGTGATTTATTATAAGTACAAAACTATTTTCGCATCCATTTTCCTTCATATGGTTATTAACGGAAGTTCATTTTTGACCTATTATTTACCGGACTATACCATATATTATTTCATTGTCATGATTGTGGGAGGTCTCTTATTTGCAGCCATGTTATTGCTTATCCAGCCAACAAGAAGATTTTCTGGTATTACGGTTACGGAAGATGATTTGAGTGATTAAACGGAATATATGCGAGAGAATTACTTGAGTAGGTAACAAGGCTTGGTATAAGCAAGTTTGCCTCAGTTCGCAAGCTCGCTAAGAAGGTACTGCTATCACGGTTTAGGCAGTACCTTTTTTGATGATAGACTTTGGAAGAGCATATTAATTAAATAAAAAGTTTTAAATAATAGCATTATGTTGACATAATAAGGTAAAATATATGAAAAAGCGTCAAAATACTTGTATTAATTTCACTTTTATTGTAATATTATATATTATATTGTAAAATTTGGTAAATAAGAATAAATATACAAAATATTAACAATTATGTATAAATATAAAGCTTGCATTTAACAACTTTGGTGAAGGAGAAGCAAACATGTATCATATTACTTTAGATATTACGAGTAAGATAATCTTTATAGAATTTACGGGAGGTATGAATGTAGATGAAATCAATGCTTATATAAATGATCTGTTAGAAATAATTGATAAATTTAGTAATAAGGAGTTATCTATGCTGGTATTGGCACAACGGATGGATGTAATACCTCAGAATTGTTTGCAAAATTTTATGAAAACAACAGAAATAACATTGACGCGATTTAAAAAGGTTGCTGCTGTCCATTCACGATTTGTCACACAGATGCAGATGAAACGACTGGAGGCAGAAGTATATAATAATATCAATACGGAGACACGGATATTAAGATTTAAATCAAAAAAAGAAGCATTGGATTATCTTCTGTATGATAAAATAGATAATTTCGTACTTTATTGAATATTTCATCTTGCATTTTTATAAAGACTAATATAATATACTAATTACAACTGAATAGTAAATGTATTCATTCATCAGGAGTCATGCTTATTATAAAAGTAACAAATTGGTGATTTCTATAGCACTTTACGTATGTATCGGCTAAAAGAAGGCTACCGGGTATGATGGAATGATGAATTTGAAAACAATCTTAATAAATCCATAGTCTTGACCTTACAAGTAACGGCAGGAACAAAAGGTATTATTGATTCGATTAGAAATAATTTTCTGAACAATATTCGCAGGCCTTCCAAGATTCCGTTCATTGTACGGTTGTCATGGAGAGGCATTTTTTTATGCCGGAAAATCCTATTTCCGATTCATATCGGAAATAGGAATAACTATGAGATTTTATTTGAAGAATATTATTCAGGGGTAGTGTTCTTTCAGGCTTGTTCTGCTGTGAAGCGGCGGAATGTGCTTTCTAGTGTCAAATACTACAAAGTAGCGAGAGACGTGAAGAATTACTTCACAATCAACTAACATTGTCAGAAATGACAGAATGGAGGATTTATGAAAACAACAAACATACGCACCCATAGAATGGTGCAGCTGGCACTTTTTACAGCCATTATCTTTTTATTGGCGTTTACGCCTCTGGGTTATATCAATACCATGGGATTATCGATTACGCTTTTGGGTATTCCTGTAATTGTAGGTGCAATCGTATTTGGTCCCACCTTTGGAGCGATTCTTGGAGGAGTATTCGGTATTACAAGTTTTATAAGATGCTTCGGGTTCGAGGCCTTTGGAATTCAATTATTAGCAATCAATCCGGTAACAACCTTCATTGTATGTATGGTACCACGTATCCTTTTTGGTTGGCTGGCAGGTATTATATTTAAGGCTTTAAAGAAGAATGACAGAATGAAAAGTCTTTCTTATGCTGTGACCAGCTTTGCAAGCTCCTTAATCCATACCATATTATTCATGACATTTCTTATTTTGTTTTTTTACCATACAGAGTTTATACAAACGGTTGCTGCCGGTGTAGGTGCAAAGAATGTATTTGCATTTTTTATAGCTATCGCTGGCCTGAATGGAACTGTTGAAGCGGTAGTTTGCCTCATTTTAGGAACAGCAATTGCAAAGACAATTGATATATATTCAAAAAAATCAGGTTTATAACAATTATAAAAGTGGCAGGCATTGCCGAAGTAAATTCCGCCTCGAAAGAGGTTGGTGTGGAATTTACTCTGGAATTAATTGAAATAGTGATATCCGGAAAAAGCTCACATCAGCTATTGACAGATAGAAAGCAGTATGTTACAATATCTTCGCTGTGAGTATTGCGTGACAATATTTACAAGGTAAAAGAAGAGAATCCATCTCTCACCCATAGCGTAAATAGGATTTACAGTGAACGGGTCAAAGCATATTGAATACAATATTATCTTACATAGAGATAATATGTGATTGAGTTTGCAGGTGGATAATCTTATTATCCACCTTTTTTATGTATAAAAGGCTTAGAACTCACGGTAACTGCAATATGCAGTGTGGCCCAAGTAACTTATTGATTTATAACCTATGGAGGTGCAGTACTATTAGCGATTTAATGATTAATGAACAGATCAGGGACAAAGAAGTTCGCCTGATTGGTGAGGACGGAGAGCAGTTAGGCATTATGCCTACCAAGGATGCAATGAAATTAGCAAAGGATGCGAATCTTGACTTAGTTAAAATTGCTCCGACAGCAAAGCCACCGGTTTGTAAGATAATTGATTATGGCAAGTACAGATACGAATTAGCCAGAAAAGAGAAAGAAGCTAAGAAAAAACAGAAGGTTACCGATGTGAAAGAGATTCGTTTATCGCCAAATATCGATGATAACGATTTACTTACAAAGGCAAACCAAGCGCGTAAGTTTATTACAC
>Ga0207800_1000151_pt1 | contig 24598 bp, 22 predicted proteins | sample LuqExpMetageno11_FD_187769 | JGI IMG/M metagenome (GOLD analysis project Ga0207800, IMG submission 187769) | Tropical forest soil microbial communities from Luquillo Experimental Forest, Puerto Rico - Sample 11 (SPAdes) | ecosystem: Environmental > Terrestrial > Soil > Tropical forest ... | reverse complement strand
ATATTTATAATAAGAAGTATTGAAAGCTTCCTACTATCTTCTCGGTCTTACTGGGTAACAGAAGCCAGTTTTGCTGCATCCATATCCAGCATCTTCTTTGTGATCTTCGCCGCAACAACACTATCCATCTGTGCCAGAATTGCCGCGCTTTCTTTCGGCTTCATGCTTAATAAGATCTCTGCGACGGATTCCACATCAGCTGTCATTGTCTGCAAAATCTGGGCTGCCGCTGCGGGCTCCATGCTTTTATAAATATCAGCCTTTTCCTGTATCGCATCCGAATATTGCAGCTGCTCAACTACCTGTCTGTATATCTCCGCTGCATTCGTTGGATCAATTGCTTCATAGTATTTTTTATATTCTTCTATGCTTGGGGCAGCATCGGCAAATACTACATTCTTATCAAACTCGGCAACTCGTGCTTCAAAAGCCTTCTGATTATCTTCAAAAACCTTTAAACGGTCAATCTCTGCCTGCAGGTCAGCAACCGTAGAATTGCTGTCCGTACTGGTTTTATCCATATCAGCGATTGTTGCTTCCAGCTCATGGATTTTTGCCACAGCCTCAGCAAGGGAAGAATATTCGTAATTATTCTCGTCCGCTACCTGCGTATCTGATACACTCGGAAGAATACGGTTGATGACCGGAACATCCTTCAATATCGGTCTTAATACTCCGGAACCAAAGCCACCGACATCCAGTTTAATCAAGATACCGAATACTGCTAGCCATATAATTACTATCAAGAGTGCAATAAGAACGGTTAAGATCTTATTCCCCTCTTTTTTTTCTTTATTTTCCTCTTTATTCTTCTTCGCCATTAAGTGTCCTCCTCAGGAAGCGTAGGATTGCTGTAATGAAAACTGTTAAGCTCATCGATTTCTTTACGCTCCTCGGCATCAAATTCAAGTAAATATTCCTCAAAAGCCTTTTCCTTCAGCCGTTCCTGCGTCTTTCGTTCTACCATCGCATCACTAAGCCGAATTCTGGCAACCTCTAACCGGTGAGCAGCATTTTTAACGACTGTAGCCTGCTGTTTGATATTCATCTTCATAACATCAATGGCCTGTTCGCACTGCTTGATTTTGATGATATCAAGCCTGTCGGATCTTAAGCTTCTCAGTTCTTCCTCATAAGATTTCTTTCTGCTTTCCATCTGCTCCAGCTTCTCTTCTTCCATAGTCAGACGAAGTCTGGCATTTCCATAGGCGATCTTCATCTGATCTTCCAGCTTTTGCTTTATCTGAAGCAGATTTTCCATTGAATATATGAACTTTTTCATTATTTATCAAATATCTCCATCAGTAATGTAATTTCCTCAGCAAGTCCCAGCTTTGTATCCACATCCTGCTGCAGGAATTCATTCACTTCTTTTATTTTTGATATAGCATAATCAATATCAGCATTGGAACCACTCTTATAAGCTCCAATATTAATCAGATCTTCCGCATCGTAGTAAGTTGCCAGAACGTTCTTCAATTTGCCTGCCGCTGCTTTATGCTCCGATGTTACAATGGAACTCATACATCTTGATATACTCTGAAGGATATCGATTGCAGGATAATGGTTTTTATGTCCGAGCTTTCTGGATAACATGATATGCCCATCCAGAATACTTCGTGCGGTATCGGTAATAGGTTCATTAAAATCATCACCGTCTACCAGAACCGTATAAAGTCCGGTGATGGAGCCATGTTCTGAATTACCGGCTCTCTCAAGCAGCTTTGGCATCTCCGAATAAACACTCGGCGGATATCCTCTAGAAACCGGCGGTTCACCGGAGGCAAGTCCTATCTCACGCTGCGCCATAGAGTAACGGGTCAGGGAGTCCATCATCAGCAAAACATCTTTTCCCTGATCCCTGAAATATTCAGCAATTGCTGTTGCAGTCTTAGCTGCCTTTTTACGCATCAATGCTGGTTTATCAGAGGTTGCGACAACAAGAACTGATCTCTTTAATCCTTCTTCTCCAAGGTCACGCTCGATGAATTCACGTACCTCTCTGCCTCGCTCTCCGATTAATGCTATGACATTGATATCGGCTTTTGTATTTCTGGCAAACATACCGAGCAGGGTACTCTTACCAACACCGCTTCCTGCAAAGATACCAATTCTCTGACCTTTACCCACGGTCAGCATCGCATCCACTGCTTTTACTCCAAGTGGCAATACTTCACCAATAATTTTGCGTTTTAACGGATCAGGAGGAGCTGCTTCTGCAGGATAAAAGGTATTACAGTAAAGCTCAGTCTGATCCAGGGGATTACCAAGTCCATCCAGGGTCATACCCAGAAGGTTTTCACCAACAGGAACCTTGAAGGTTGATCCGGAGTTTTCTACCAGACTTCCGATACCTACTCCTGTCATATCATCATAAGGCATCAGAAGAATTCTGTTCTCACGAAAGCCGATTACTTCTGCAAGCTTCTTCTCTGACTGACCAACTCCGGTAATATAACATACATCATTCAGGTTTGCGCTTGGACCCGATGCCTCAATCGTAAGACCAACCATTTTAACGACCTTACCGATTTCTCTTTCATATGATTTATCAAGAAGCTGCCTGTATTTATTAAAATCGACTGTAATCATGTTACCTGCCTTTGTATAGTACGCTTCAGTTTATGGAATATATCGGCAAAATTCGCCAAAAGCTAAATACTGCCGATTAATTTTAAATCAGTAATCAGGTTATTCAGTTGAACATCAAGACTGCAATTAATAACTTTTAGCTCTGTTTCGATCAGGCATTGGTTTTTCTTAAAGCTCAAATCTTCCGAGATATATAATTCAACCTCGCGCCCGATAGCACCGAGAAGGAGATTTTTACGCATGGAAATATACTCATAATCCTCTTTGGAAACCCGGATTGTGTACTCATTGCTCTTGTCCATGTTCTTAATTGCTTTACTGATCAGATAGAAAATAACCTCATCCTTATCTTCTACAACAATGCCGGTAATCTTCTCTACCAATGCAGCAATCAGCTGAACCATCTGCGGTTCCAGAGCTTTTGCCATGTCTTCATATTCAGCCTGCAGCTGTCTTTCCTTCTCATCATACTCAGCTTTCAGCTTCTGAGCCTCATTTTTGACTTGAAGCATACCAACCTCATAGCCCTTTTTCTGAGCTGCGGTATAAGCATCTTTTTTAATCTGCTCTGCTTCTTTCTTGGCCTGCTCCAGAATCTGCTCGGCTTCATTCTGTGCTTCTTCTAATACCTTAGTACTCTTCTCCTGAAGCTCTTCCGGGGATGGAAGTGCTTCTACTACCACAGCCTTTAACCCTTCTACAAAACCTTCCGTAAATCTTTCCGGTTGGTTGACGACTGTTCTAAATATTGCATTTTTTCTCTCTTCGAGCTCCTTATCTATCCTAAGATGAGTATCAATTGTCTTCTTTGCCTCATCATCGCAACGTACGCAGTAAGCTTTAATTACATTAGACAACGATCTCGTCACCTCCGCCTCTCGAAATAATAATTTCTGAGGAATCTTCCAGTTTTCTTATAATATTAACAATCTTCTGCTGAGCTTCTTCCACATCCTTCAAACGTACAGGACCCATGTATTCCATGTCTTCCTTGATCATTGCAGACAGACGTTTCGACAGGTTGTTAAAGATAACATTCTGAACTTCTTCATTGGAGCCTTTCAGAGCAACTGCCAGCTCATTATTATCAACTTCACGAAGTACTCTCTGGATGGATTTATCATCGAGGCTGAGAATGTCTTCGAATACGAACATCTTTCTTCTGATTTCATCTGCAAGTTCAGGCTCTTCAATCTCCAAGGTTTCCATGATGTGTTTTTCGGTACCACGGTCAACCGTATTGAGGATTTCGACGATGGAATCGACACCACCGACAATGGTGTAATCCTGATTTACTAAGGAAGCAAGCTTACGCTCCAATACTTTTTCCACTTCTTTAATAACATCAGGAGACGTACGATCCATCTGGGCGATACGTTTAGCAACATCAGCCTGCTTATCAGGAGCTAATGATGAAATAATTGTTGAAGCCTGTCCAGGTGAAAGATAGGATAAAATCAATGCGATGGTCTGAGGATGCTCATCCTGTATAAAGTTCAACAGCTGGGACGCATCCGTCTTTCTTACGAATTCGAAAGGACGTACCTGGAGGGAAGCGGTCAGCTTGCCAATAACATCTCTTGCCTTATCAGCACCGAGAGCTTTTTCCAAAAGCTCCTTCGCATAAGCGATACCGCCTTCAGCAATATATTGCTGAGCAAGACAGATTTCATAGAATTCATCAAGTACCTGATCCTTGGTAGCCGGCGAAATGCTTCTTGTATTGGCTATCTCCAGGGTCATGGTTTCTATTTCTTCTTCCTTCAGGTGCTTAAAAATATTCGCTGAACGTTCCGGTCCCAGGGAGATTAATAAAATAGCGGCTTTCTGGGTACCAGAAATATCATTGTTAATCTTTGCCATAGCAAACCTCCTTAGTTCCAGTCTTCATTGAGCCAGTTGCGCAACAGCTGTGCCACTGCTTCGGGTTTTTCATCCACAAACTTCTCTATCATTCTTCGAACTTCAGATACCTCATTGAAATCAATATCCTCAATCGTCTGATTTTCCTTCGTTGTAGCAAGTAGCTGTTCCACAGATAATTCCGGTTCAAGTTCGGTAACTTCCACCGGTCTCACACCCCTGAATACTACGTATACCAGCAGTGCTACAATCAATACAGCTAATATTATCTGCAGATAATCCGTCCAGCTCTTTGCAGTAACTGTCTTTGGAACGAATACCGGCTGGTCATAAGCATTGATGGTAATCTTATCTACAGAAATACCGGTTGCGGCAGATACCAGGGTGTAAATGGTCGGATCTACCGTTAAGGTCGTTCTGGCACTGTTCTGCAGCGCATACTGTGCAAAGGTTGTACCCTGTAATAATCCCTGGGTCTGAAGATCTTCTTCCTTATAGGTGGTTACCTTAGTTAATACAATACCAATCGAGGAATTTGCAGGGACAACAGCACCCACCTCATATTGGGTATTCGTCTCTTTATAATTGGGTGTATAATCATATTCCTGAATGTCTACCTTACCATCGGAGGATGTAGTATCCGTCGTTGTATAGGTTGTTGCACTGTTCGAATCAGTTCCTGGGGTACCGCCTGAGGTTCCGGCATTCTCTGATTTGTAGGTATAACTATGACTGTACAGACCCTGATCCTGACCGTCAGCAGGTGTATATTGCTTATAGAGTTCCGATACGACGTCCATGTTAAAATTCAGGTTCGGCATTATGACAGCATCATCAAAGCCGCTCTTAATCAAGCCTGTATAAAGATTATTAATATAGGTATTACGCAGACGATCTTTGTAATCCTGCGTACTGCTTACAGTACCGGAATATAAATCATCTCCGCCGCCGTAAAGCAGATTACCGTATTGGTCTGCTACTTTAATTGAGTCCGGTTTTTCATTACCAATGACTGCCGCAACTACCTCAGCAATTGTCTGAGCTGTTTTAGACTCAAAATCAGTATTAATGGTCAGCATTACGCTTGCGCTTGTATCCTTTGCCTCAGTAAGTATCGAATCCGTGGAATCACTAGGAATATAGTTAACCTCTGCGTCCTCTACACCTTTCATTTTCATGATGCTGCTGCGCAGCTGGTTCTGAAAATACAGGTTTAACTTAAGGGTACGGTCACTGTTGGTCGTACTTAAGCTGTTGTTGAGAAGATCATCCACAGTGATTCCTGTTGAAGGGATATCATTAGTTGCCAAAAGAAACATTGCATCGGATGATTTGTCGGCATCTACATAAATTGTCAGGTTATCCTGACCTACCTTGTAAGCGATACCATCATTTTTTAAAAGGTCTACAATTGAAGCAGCATCCTTTGTCGAATCAGCAATTGTAAGCTTTTCATAATTAGTCCTCTGCATTAAAAAAACGAGTAAAGTAAACGCAAAAATAACAATACAGACGGCACTGATGATGATTGTCTTCTGCTTGCTCGTATATTTATTCCATATATCTAAAAGCTGTTTTAATATTTGCTTAGCTCTATCAGCCATTACTCTATGCTCCTATGCGTGTTTTTACCGTTCTTTAGAATTGAAGGTTCATAATTTCCTTATAAGCATCCATTACGTTATTACGGATTGCAACAGTATATTGCAGCGATAAATTTGCTTTCTGCTGGGCAACCTGAAGATCATGCGTACTGTCGGTAAGACCAAGCGCATATGAAGTTTCAGCTTCTTGTGCGGCGTTCGAATAATCGTTCGTCTCATTTACCAGGTTAACCGCTGCCTGGAACATGCTTTCAAAAGAAGCATTATTATTCTCTGAAGTCTTTGTTGTCGAATTTGAGCTTAACTTAGTTAAGTCTGTTAAACTATTTACTGAAGTAATATTCATTCATGGTCTCCCTCTGCTGCCTGATAGCAGCATATATTATTGATTCATATTTCCATCCGGATTAATATAACTATTTACCTACTTCGAGACCTTTCATCGCCATGTTCTTTGTTGCATTGAATGCAGTCACATTCGCTTCATAGGAACGGGAAGCATCAATCATATCCGTCATTTCCTGAACAACATTAACATTGGGATAAGTAACATAGCCATCCGCGTCTGCATCAGGATGGGAAGGATCATAAACCTTGCGCATCTCTGTTTTCGTATCTTCAGCGATTTGGGTTACCTTCACGCCATTACCGTCTGTTCCCGCAGTTTTCATAAGGACATCACTAAAAGGCGTATTATCTTTTTCCGAAAAAACTACTGTTTTCCTTCTGTATACATTGCCATTCTCATCACGGGTTGTATTCACATTGGCGATATTCTGCGATATGATATCAAGCCTAAGCCGCTGGGCAGTCATACCACTCGCACTGATATTCAGTCCGCTCATCATTGACATAAAATTAACCCCCCTGTGTCATTTGTTTTGATTTCATTCATGGTTTATATAATTATTATATAATATGTATCAATACTTATCTTGTAAGTACTGCTTTGATTCTGTTAAATTCCTGTGTCATGGAATCTAAGAGAGCATCGTAACGGATCTGATTATCAGCCAAATAAGAAGATTCCGTGTCGATATCAACATTATTACCGTCCAGGCGGTAACTGGTTGAAGAATTATCGGTGTATACTGTAGCATTCAATGTATCTAAGTTGACATTAGCAACCTTGGAATCTAAAGAGCCTTCCCCCGCCAAAGCCGACTGCAGATATGATTCAAATTGCACATCTTTTCTCTTATAGCCTGGTGTATCAACATTTGCAATATTATTGGCAATAACTTCGTTTCTTTTCCAGCTTGCATCCGCAGCTTTATCCAGTACATTAATGTAGTTAAACGCGTTAGAACCTATCATCTCTACACTCCTTTCCATCCTATAAACATTATAATAAATATAAAAAAAAACACAAGATATATTTGCAAATTTAGTAGAATAATACTATCTCTTGTGGAATTATGCGTAAAGATATATAACTATTTTGTAGAAATTTCACCTATTTTACAACATACGCTAACATTATGTAAAATAGCCTAAAATAAGGGAATTTCATGGATCGTGATACTAAAATCCTTCCAATTTTTCTATCGCAAATAAAAAAGGATTTATCGGAAATACCTTTCCCACAAATCCCTTTGTTTTAATTACTCCATTTAATAAATATTCATAATTAATTATTGCTCATATTCTTCAATTCATCAAATACCACGTCATTGAGTACCCGGATATAGGTTCCCTTCATTCCTGAAGAACGGGATTCAATGACACCGGCGCTTTCGAATTTGCGAAGCGCATTCACGATAACTGATCTTGTGATACCAACTCTGTCAGCAATCTTGCTTGCTACCAGAATTCCTTCATTTCCCTTCAGTTCTTCAAAAATATGGGTGATTGCTTCTAATTCCGAAAAGGATAATGTACTGATTGCAGACTTCACAATCTGTACCTTTCTGTTCTCTTCCGCATTTTCCTCATTCACGGAACGCATCATCTCAAGGCCAACCACGGTAGTACCGTATTCACTTAAAATGATGTCATCCAGAGTGTACTGCGGACCATTTTTATATAGGAATAAGGTTCCCAACCTCTCTCCTGCAATATCTATCGGTGTAATGATCGCCTGATAGGAGTCAACGTTATCAAACTCAAAGCCAAGGGTTCTTAAATTAACATTCTCTTTGGTAGATAATATATTTAAAAGTCTTTCATTCAAAAGCCCGTCGATATGTCTTCCAACAGCGTCCTTAATCAGTTCCTTGATTTCAATGATATCATTACGGTTCTTAACACCGAGTACTTTGCCTTTGCGGCTGATTACCAATACATTAGATACAAGTATTTCGCTCAAGACCACACAGATGTCATTAAACACAACCTTATGCGAGTTATTATTATGCAGTAGGTTGTTAATCTTTCTTGTTTTATCCAATAACTGTACGCTCATTAAATATTTCCTCCCGGCTTTCATTGTTCCCTATAGCTTCTCCATTCACATTAAGAGATAATGTCCATTTTATGGAAGAAGGTAATACAATCAGAATCCCTTCTTAATTGTATTACCTTTTTGATTTTAGCATATGTTATTCTTAAAAACAATAGTCTTTTCTTCATTTTGGCACACATTATTAGATAATTCATATTTTTTTTATCCAATTTTGTATTTTTACAAAAATAGTATTAATATTTAATTTATTTCGAACTACTAATTACATAACCACATTTTGGATTTTCACATACCAGTCTATTCCCTTTTTCCACAACAACTCCGCCGCACTTTTCACAACTTGTGTTCGAAGGCTTCTGCCATGTCATAAAATCACAATCCGGATTGTTGGCACAACCATAGTATCTTCTACCCTTCTTAGTCTTGCGAACTACTATGTCACTGCCGCAGTTCGGACAGGAAACACCGATTTTCTCCAGATAAGGTTTCGTATTCTTACAATCAGGGAAGCCTGGGCATGCTAGGAATTTACCGTGAGGACCATATTTCACAACCATGTTTCTGCCGCACAATTCGCAAACCTCATCCGTAACCTCATCCTCAATCTTAATCTGATCCAGTTCGTCATGAGCATTATTAACAGCTTCCATAAGATCAGGATAGAAGTTACTGACTACCGTCTTCCAATTGACAGTACCATCTTCCACACAGTCAAGCAGTGATTCCAGATTAGCAGTAAAATTCTCATCTACGATACTTGGAAATGCAAGCATCATGATCTTATTCACCGCTTCACCCAATTCAGTGACATACAGATTCTTATTTTCCTTCACCACATATCTTCTAATAATAACTGTCGTAATGGTCGGAGAATAAGTACTGGGCCTTCCGATGCCAAGCTCTTCCAGGGTCTTAACGAGGGAGGCCTCCGTATAATGAGCAGGCGGCTGGGTAAAATGCTGGCTCTTGTTTAGCTGTAACAGGGTCAGCTTATCACCTTCCTGTAAGCCTTCAAAAATCACTCCGCTTTCCTCTTCTTCCTCCTCAGGTGTATAAACACTCATAAAGCCGTCAAAAATCAGCTTGGAAGCGGAAGCGGTAAAACGGTAATCCTTTGCATCTATCTTAACAGTATTTGTCTCATATCTGGCAGGCTGCATTCTGCTGGCAACGAATCTCTTCCAGATTAACTGGTAAAGACGGAATTGATCCCTGTTTAAGGAATCCTTAACATCATTCGGGCTAAATTCTATATAAGTAGGACGGATAGCTTCGTGGGCATCCTGAATCTTCTTACCGGTACGTCCCTGATTTTCTTCCTGGGCAACAAATTCCTCACCGTAATTCTCTTTCACATACTGCTTTGCTGCCTGATCTGCTTCATCACTGATACGGACGGAGTCAGTACGCAGATAAGAAATCAGACCGACCGTACCATGTCCCTTAATATCAACACCTTCATATAACTGCTGGGCAAGCTGCATCGTCTTCTGCGTGGAATAATTCAAGGCTTTGGATGCTTCCTGCTGAAGGGTACTGGTTGTAAAAGGAAGAGGTGCTTTGCGGATACGCTCACTCTTTTTAACCTCGCTTACCTGGAATATCGCATTTTTGATATTTTTTAAAATTTCATTCATTTCCTCTTCGGAACGAATCACTTTTTTTGAAGTGTTTAATTTAGCTACCAGCGGTTTCTTCTTGCCTGTGATATCGAATTCTGCTTCCAGATTCCAATACTCTTCCGGCAAAAAGGCATTGATTTCATCCTCTCTGTCACAGATGAGGCGGAGCGCAACTGATTGTACTCTGCCTGCACTCAATCCCCTCTTAACCTTCTCCCATAAAAGAGGGCTGATTTCATATCCCACCATCCGGTCCAGAACTCGTCTTGCCTGCTGAGCATTCACCAGATCCATATCGATGTCCCTGGCTTGCTTTATTGATGATTTAATTGCATTCTTCGTTATCTCATTGAAGGTAATCCTGCTGGTATCCTTCTCTTCTAATTTTAATGTCTGGTATAAATGCCAGGAGATTGCTTCTCCTTCACGGTCAGGGTCAGTTGCAAGATACACTTTATCTGATTTCTTAACTTCCTTGCGAAGCTTCGCCAGCAGATCCCCTTTTCCTCTGATTGTAATATACTTTGGCTCAAAATTATGTTCAACATCGTAACCCGTTTGGCTTTTCGGTAAATCTCTGACATGGCCGTTCGATGCAAGAACTTCATAATTAGCACCTAAAAATTTCTTTATTGTTTTTGCTTTTGCCGGGGATTCCACGATAACAAGATGTTTTGGCATATTAAAAAAACCTCATTTCTGTGTTTAAATGAAACAAAACTATCCGGTTTACAATAAATTCAGTACTGAAATGACAAAAGTCAAACAAGAAATATAGTTGCCGGGTAGTCATGAAAAACGCTGTCTGGATATCTTATTTTGTTCAATCCTGCGCTATATAATAATTTTTCATTGTTTGTTTTACCAAGCCCCTAAGCTCCAAAATCAACAACTTTTCCATCAATAAATCCATGGAAAGTCCAGTCTGTACGGCTATTTCCTCGATATGCTTAGGGTCTAAACACAGAGAAGCATACACTATTTTCTCATTCAATTCAAGAAGTTTATTATTTTTTTTGAAATTTGGTACTGATTTCTTATATTCCAGAATGAAATCTTCAAGAATATCTTCGGGAGTCGTAACTAATTTTGCCCCCATTTTTATTAAATTATTACAGCCACAACTCAGCTGATCGGATACTTTGCCGGGAAGTGCATAAATATCTTTACCCTGTTCCAGACCAATATCAACGGTAATTAAAGAACCGCTTTTCTCTTTGGCTTCAATGACCAGTATTCCGTCACACAGTCCGCTGATGATTCGGTTTCTCATCGGGAAGTTGCCGGCAAAGGGCTGAACTCCGGGCGCATATTCGGAGATAATGCCGCCATTTTTCTGCATTTCCATGAATAAATTGATATTTTCCTTCGGATAACAGATATTAATCCCGCACCCCAGAACTCCGTAGGTAATCCCTTGAACGGCCAGAGCACCTTCATGGGCGTAGGAATCAATTCCACGTGCCAGACCGCTTACTACGGCGATTCCTTCCTTTGCAATAGCACCAGCGAAATATTTCGCCATTTCTCTCCCATAAGGTGAGCATTCCCTAGCACCGACGATTGCCAGAAGCTTCTCCTCTTTCCCAGGAAGGTTTCCTTTCATATATAATGCATACGGAGCGCCATATATATTACGCAGCTTATCAGGATAACGTTCATCCTCCTTTGAAACAAAGTATATGCCACTTTGAATTAGTTTAGCATAACTGTCATGAATTTTTTCCGAAACCCTGCTTTTGCATAACTCAGAAATATCCTTAGCTGTAAACCTTACTTCCTGCGGACAGCATTCCTTCATAAAAGTCCCAAGCTCCTCCTCCGATGCCCGATACACCTCTTCTGCGCATCCAAATACCTGAAGGAGAAGCTCAATTTTCTTAACACCAACATGATTAATGTTAGCCAACCAGTAGCTGTATTCTTCCTTTGTCATCTTAAATCCCCTTTTACATTAATAATAAATTTTAAACTAATTTTGAAATATGAAGTCTTCTATCTCTCGCTATTATCTCTTGCTTTTATCACATGCAATTTATCTCTTGCAATTTATCTATCGCTTTTATTATCGCAAATATCTATCATTCTTAATTTCGTTTTTAAACGTCCAGGAATAAAGGACTAAATTGATATAACAAATCCACTACTTATAATTTTATATTAACTATTCCAAAGACAGGCTCATGGCTGATACGGGTGGGATGGTATGTATTCCGTTAATGATACAGACGATCAAAAGTGTACGAATCAGATCGACATGACGTACTTACATGTCGAAGCTGATACGTACACTTGACCGGATGTAAATCATGTCGGAATACATACCGTCCCACCCGCATCAGCCATGAGCCGTCCCTTAGTTAACAATCCCCGTCCCCTTTGTTAACACCCCCGTCCTTTATTCCCCCCAATATTTCTGGTCCAGGCTGCGGTAACAGATTGCTTCACTGATATGCCTTGTGGTTATTCTGTCACTTTGGTCAAGATCAGCGATTGTCCGGGCAACCTTAAGAATTCTATGGTATGCTCTGGCACTGAGGTTCATTTTGATAAACGCCTCTTCCAGCAGAGACTGTTCCTTCGCCTCAAGCTTACAGTATTTCTTAATCGTTTTGGGGGTGAGTTCGGAATTGAAATAGATATTCTGATCCCGGTACCGTTCCAGTTGAATTTGCCTTGCGATACTGACCCGGTTACGGATATTTTCAGAAGACTCCTGTTTATCCTGTATCTGCAGCTCCTTATAATTCATCTGAAGGGCTTCAATGCAGATATCGAAGCGATCTAGCAAGGGCTGCGATATTCTGCCCAGATAACGTTTTACCAGGTTAATCGAACAATTGCATCGGTTACGGTCAGGATAATAGCCGCAGCCGCAGGGATTCATAGCAGCGACCAGCATAAAGCCTGCTGGATATTTATAAGAAGCACTCAGCCTTGCTATAGTTACGGATTTTTCCTCCATGGGTTGGCGCAATACCTCTATGGTATTCTTCTGGAATTCAGGAAGCTCATCCAGAAAAAGGACTCCAAGATGAGCCAGACTGATTTCACCCGGCTTTGGTGAGAAACCTCCTCCGACCAATGCTGTTGTCGTTATGGTATGATGCGGGCTTCGAAATGGTCTTTTTGCAATTAATGCCTGCTGGTCCATCAGACCCGCAATACTATAAATCTTGGAGATTTCCATACTTTCTTCAAAGGTAAGGTCCGGCATGATGGTAGGTATCCGCTTGGCAAGCATTGTTTTACCGGAGCCCGGCGGACCAATCATCAGGATATTATGCATACCTGACACAGCAATCTCTATTGCCCGTTTTGCAGCCATCTGGCCAGCTACTTCTGCAAAGTCAATCGTATCTTCTCCCCTGCAATTTTGAAACAGCTCATTAATATCAACCAGTACCGGTTCTGCGGCTCCATTACTATTCAAAAGCTCCATCGCTTCTGTCAATGTGGAGACACCAAAGGTCTGTATCCCGCTGATTACCGCTCCTTCACGGGCATTTTCCTTCGGAACGATGCACTTTTTAAAGCCCTGCTGTTTTGCGCAATAGACAATTGGCAGGACACCATTTACTTTATTTACATTACCATTTAAACTGAGTTCCCCGATGATCAGAGTATCTTTCATATTTTCCTCGGGAAGATGGCCAAAGGCCATAAGAATTGCGATTGCTACCGGCAGATCGAAGGCGGTTCCTTCCTTGCGAATATCAGCCGGAGACAGATTGACGGTAATTCTTTTTGCCGGAAGTTGGTAGCCGGAATTCTTAAGGGCTATCCGCACTCTTTCCCTCGCTTCCTTTACTTCAGAACCCAGATATCCAACCATATCAAAGATTGGAAGACCATCACTGACATCAGCCTCCACGGATACGATCAGACCGTCTATCCCATGAATTGCCGCACTGTATGCTTTACTGAACATATTGCTCCTTCCTTGTCTCTCCTGCAACGAAGGAATCATTTGCTTATCTGTAGTATAACAAAGCAGAATTTCACTTACAAGAAAGATTTTACATTTGTGAACTTTGCCATATCTGTCTGATTAATTCATATATTTTGACTAAAAGAAGGTTTCGTATTTTTTACTGAATAATTCCTTGCTAAATTGCTTATTATTGGTATTATCCCTGAAGTTTTAATGAACTGTAAAATGTTTTGCTCAGTCATGTTGACAAACACTTTAATAAATACTAGAATAATGATAATTATTCCTAATATCAAACAATTAAAAGGAGGAGTTTGTCCTATGAATAAGATCGAATTAAAACCCGGTATTTATTACGTTGGAGTTGTTGATTGGAACCTTCGTAACTTTCATGGCTATTCCATTCACAAGGGAACTACCTATAATGCCTATCTGATTATTGATGAAAAAATTGCTTTAATTGATACTGTAAAAGCGCCATTTGCACAAGAACTGCTTGACCGCATCTCTGAAATCATAGATCCTGCAGAAATTGACTATCTGATCTCCAATCATGTTGAAATGGATCATTCCGGTGCCATTCCGGCTGTGATGAAAGCTGCACCCAAGGCTGCACTTGTAACCTCTGACCCGAATGGTTTAAAGGGTCTGAAGGCTCATTACGGAGCAGATTTTGATTTCCAGCAAGTAAAAGCCGGCGATACTATTTCCCTTGGAAGCAAAACCCTTACCTTTGTTGCTACTCCAATGCTTCATTGGCCGGATAATATGGTTACTTATTGCCCGGAAGAGAAAATTCTGTTCTCAAACGATGCTTTCGGCCAGCACTACACTTCCAGCACGCATTTTGATGACGAGGTAGATTATGCGCAAATGCTGGAGGATGCGCAGGGTTATTATGCTAATATCCTGATGCCCTTCGGTGCCCAGGCAAAGAAAGCTCTTTCCATCGTTGACGGTCTGGATGTCGAAATGATTGCGCCCAGCCACGGTGTTGTCTGGAGAAGTCACGTAAAGGATATCCTTGAAATTTATAAACGTTATGCAGACGGTGAAACAGAAGACAGCGCTTTGGTTATTTATGATACCATGTGGCACTCTACGGAGCACATTGCCCACAGCATCGCAGAAGGCTTCGATAAGAGAGGTACGAAGGTACGCCTGCTGGATCTGAAGGAAAATGACCTCTCGGATATCATAACAGCTGCGTTAACCGCACGTTATCTGGTGGTTGGCTCTCCTACCCTGAATAATAATATCCTTCCTAACGTTGCTGCCCTTCTTACCTACCTGAAGGGACTCCAGCCCAAGAATAAAAAAGGCTTTGCCTTCGGCTCCTATGGTTGGGGCGGTCAGAGTACCGGAATTGTTAATCAGGCTTTGGAGGAAATTGGTGTGGAAATAATAATGGATCCGATCAGAATTAACTATATTCCCTCCAAGGAACAGCTGAAGGAAATTGAGAATAAGATAGCTTCCATATAACAAACCTTCTGATTAAGAGGATAATAAAGAATTAAAAAATAATATATTTATGTTTGAAATTATAATTTAAGCGACTTTATCAAAGAATGCGCATATAATAAACCAGGATACACGATTATTTGGAAACCAGATATATCTCATGTATTAGAAGGTGATCATATGCGCATTTGTGAACTTAGGGAAAAAGAAGTCATTAACTGCAGGGACTGTTTGCGGTTAGGCTTCGTCTGTGATATTGAATTTGATATCTGTACAGGACATATTACACATATCATCGTTCCAGGCCCCTGCAAGGTATGGGGAATTCTCGGCAGGGATCATGAGTATGTCATCAGCTGTGCCAGTATCAAGCAAATAGGTATTGATATTATCTTAGTTGATGTTGATATTGAAAAATGTCTGGTAAAACTCGTTTAAGGTACAAATGATCCTATATTTTGATATAATATCACAAATAATAAATAATTTAGGTATAATTTCATAAAAATTGTAATTATTTTCTTGACCGTTTGGATTTTCTTCAATATAATCTAGGTATATCCAGTAAATATCAGAATGTTCTTCAATAGCTTACGATGGATTGACGGAACAGATTAGGAGGATGTTACTATGAAATGCCCCTTTTGTAATAAGGACAACACAAGGGTTATTGATTCAAGACCGGCCGACGAGAATAATTCAATTCGTAGAAGACGTCAATGCGACGAATGTAATAGACGGTTTACTACATATGAAAAGGTGGAGACCATCCCTTTGGTAGTTATCAAGAAGGATAACAACCGCGAACCTTATGATCGTTCCAAAATTGAAGCAGGCGTATTCCGCTCCTGCCATAAAAGACCGATTTCCGTTGATCAGATAACAGCTTTGGTTGATGAAGTTGAGACCCAGATTTTCAATCGTGAGGATAAGGAAGTTCCTAGTCACGTTATTGGTGAAATATTAATGGATAAATTAAAAGACCTTGACCCGGTAGCCTATGTTCGTTTTGCTTCCGTATATCGTGAATTTAAAGATGTCGGTACCTTTATGGATGAGTTAAAGAAAATATTAGTCAATAATTAATAATGAGCTGCTTAATAGAATGATCTAGGATCATTACTAATAAGCAGCTCTATTTTTCTATTTATGGCAGTATTTTAGTCTCAGGCTTTATAAAATCCTTCAGTTTCGTATACTCTCTTTCTAATTCCACATGATCTCCGATATAATTAGGTACACCGATGCTGATTCCCAGTTTATCCGGGGTATAATAGCTATAGATGCTCCAGGGATTTTTTGATCCGATCTGATCGGCAGACTGGAAACCCTTCAGTAAATCTTCATCACTGATGCCAGCGATATAATCATTGATTGCTTTATTTACTTCTTCATTTTCATTTTTTGTAACGATGTCCCAAGTTCTAAAGTCCTTTACAAAATCCTCATTGATCTTTACCGTATCCCCTAATCTGCTTCTACTGCTATTTATTTTATTAATATTGGTTGTATATACCAGATCCGTCGGGTGAGCAGAATAAGGATTATGGAATGCAGCCAGATATAGAATACTGATTAATTTGTCGTTATTGTCTTTGATATCATAACGGATATCCAGGATGACGGGGATTACTGCGGAAGGGACGGGAGTCGGCTCGGGAACCGGATTAAATGAATATATGTGTAATATTTGATCAAAATCCGAGCTTATGATACGGTTCCATTTGTTTAATTCCTTTTCCTTTCCTCCGGATATTAATTTGGGATACTTTGCGGCAATTCCATCCTTATTATACTCAACATCCTCTACCTGTTTTTCCGTGGCGACACCTTGATTTGTCTGTGTTGCCTCCTTTAAACCGGAGGTTTTCAATATCCATTCATTCTTACATGCAGCTGCATTCATCAGCAGTACAATGATTAGAAAAAGCATAACATATTTCTTCATCCTTTATCCCCATTTCCCTTCATGATTACATCTGTAAATACATCCTGGTCATCCATTTTCTCTTATGCTACATTCTATGCTTGACCATCAAATATAATCATATTTCTTATCACAAAATAATAAAACCGGCTTTCAATGTACATACGCACCTTGAAAGCCGGTTTTATTATAGCATTAATTGTTATTCGTAGGTATCTCTTAAGCTGCGTACCAGAAGCTGATCTGCCAGCTCCTGAGCATTCGTAAAGGGAGTGCCCTGGATATCGCTTTTTCTGACTTCCACTACCTTAGCCGTATTGCCGGCAATGTAGAAGTAATTGTCACTAAAGATTGCATCATGCTCTGCAAAATCCAGTTCCACAAAACATGCAAGATTCTTTGCACTTAAGGCTATTTTATATTTATCTTCCCCTTCTGTTACCTTAAAGCTTATCTCAGGCTGCTCCAGTTTAAGGTACTTGAAGGGTACAAAGATCTCTACCTCCGTACTTTCATTACCATCTCCATCCGCATAGACTGCCTCTACGTATACCTTTTCTTCATAACCCTTGATCAGCTCACTATAGTCTTTTTCGTAAACCTTGGCAACCGAAAGTGACGGTACAATAAGCTCATAATTTTCTTTATCCAGAACTGTCATATCCACCGATTTTAGTGTTATCTGTACGGAGCATTTCACATCAGTTAATCTCTCATTCTGGATATGGGCTTCTATCCTGTTACTGGTTCTGGAGAGGGATCCTGCCACTGGTGCAAAGAAGTTCTTCGCCATATAATGGAGAGCCTTCCACCTTCCATAATAATCAATGCTTGCCCAGGATGCTACCGGCCAGCTGTCATTCAACTGCCAGTAGAGTGCGCCCATACAACGTCCTCGATGTCTTCTCCAATGCTCTACACCAAATTTTATTGCAATTCCCTGAAGAATCTGGGTTACATACAAAAGATCCCCAAAGCTCTTCGGGTATAAGAAATTCTCTGACAAATAATACAGCATCTTTCCATTGGCTGCACCATTTTTCTGATGGCTTTCCATCACCTTGGAGAAAATGTTGCGGTCACCCTCCTCCGTAAAGGAATTCACTGTCTTCATCGACGGGAAGGATTGGAAACCAAATTCCGAGCAGAAACGGAAGTAATAATTTCGGTAATCCTCAAAGGGTTTTTGTCCATGCCAAACCGCCCAATAATGGGTATCTCCCCTGTTCTCATCATCCGGATCATCAAAACAGCCTCCCGAAGAAGGTGAGGAGGGCCAGTAAAAGGTCTTATCATCCACTTCTTCCACCGCTCTCGGCAGTACATATTCAAACTGCTTAATATAATCTGCTTTCAGCTTTGCACAATGATCCATAAAGCCCGGCCAGTGATCCCATGCCGATTCAATCTCATTATTACCGCACCATAAGCCAAGAGATGCATGATGTCTGATTCTTCTTACGTTATCCTTAGTCTCTTCGATGATATTTTCCTCAAATTCCTTGGTCAGATCATAGATATTGCAGGCATACATCAGATCCTGCCATACAATGATACCGTACTGATCGCATAAATCATAAAAGGTATCGGAAGGATAATATCCGCCTCCCCATACGCGCAGACAATTATAATTAGCTCTCACACAGGAATCAATCAGATATTCAATTCTTTCCTTGGTTATATTGGAGTAAATGGTATCCTCCGGAATATAATCTGCCCCCTTGGCAAATATCTTGATGCCATTTACTTTAAATGCAAATTCCGAACCCCATTCATCCTTTTCCTGGCTTACGGTAAGGGTGCGCAGTCCTAAAGTAAATTCCCTGCGGTCGCTTTCCCTGTCGTCATGTTTCACAGCAACCGTCAGATGATACAGCGGCTGCTCTCCGTAGCCCTTCGGCCACCATAGCTGAGGCTGCTCAACAGTAATTGTATGTGTATTTCTGCCTATTTCAGCCTCTTTATAAGATACATAGGTTTTACCCTCCGGTGTAATTAACCTATATTCCAGTTCAAACTTTTCATTCTGCAGTATCTCTAATTGTGTAGTTATTTCCAGCTCAGCCGCATTTTTATGATGCAATTGATTGATTTCTACATCCTTCATTCTGATATCGCTGTAGGCTGCCAGTTCAATATCCCGCCAGATACCGGCATCAGGTACCTGTGCACCCCAATCCCAGCCAAACATGCAGTGAGCCTTTCTCAGATATTGGTTTCCCGTCATGGCACCGCTTGCGGTATAATCAATTTCCTTTCCTTCTGCAGGAATGTAGCTCTCAATATAGGTTATCGGAGCACGGAAAATGATTTTCATCTGATTATCGCCCAGGTTAAGAAGGGATTTGCAGTTAAATCTCCAGGTTCTATGCATATTATTGGTTTTTGCCAACAGGATATCATTAATATAAATCTCAGCCAAGGTATCCAGGCCGTAACAGATCAATTCAATCTGTTCCTTCTCGTAAAATTCTTTTGATACCGTGAATTCCCTTTCAAATTCATAATCGTTACGGAATAATTCCCTGGCTTCATATTCCTTTAACCGCCAGAACGGATCCCCAACCTTTCCATTGGCCAATAATGCCGACATAACTGAGCCCGGGACTTTTGCTTCCAGCCAATGACTTTTTGATACTTCCCTCATCTTCCAATTGCCGTTTAATGTTTGATGCAGCATATGACTTCTCCTTATGAATTTTTAAAATGCTTTATTCCATTGCTTATCATGTATCGTTCATGTATTATGTTGGACAAATTCTCAAAATTTATGTTATTCATCTGAACAATCATTTGGATACAGTCTTTATTTCTATAATTTGCTGCCACATTTGGGGCAGTAATCAAACTCAGGGGAGGAAGGATACCCGCAGTTACGACAATACCGGGTTGCGTATCCCCCATGATTCATTGCATGGAGATCGTTTTCCGTAAGTGTAATCTGCTCTCCCCGCTGAAGTCTTTTTCCAAGCTCATAATCAATTTCATACATCATATTACAGCAGGTACTTTTCACATAATATTTTCTGCTCCATTTAAAAATCGGTATGAAGAACAGACTAAAGTACATATAACTCATATATAATTCTAACCGTCCATATTTACCGCAGTGTGAGCATAACATGGTTTGTACAAAATCCAGCTTCTTCTCGCCATTTGATATTCCAAAGATTAAAAACATAGCGCACCTCAATTTTAGATTAAGTTTATTGTTTCAAATGTCAGTATACCATAATTCAGTAAGAAAGGAAATCACCTGCAAATACTCTAATTCTTATGATCATAAAGGCAAATAAAATGGGATGTCAGCCTAAGTCCGAAGAAAAGCTTAGTTTGATTATCCCATTCCTATCATATTACACTTTATCCAATTGACTCCGTCTCCGGTTCCTTTCTCTTCTGTCTCAAAACCATCGGAAGAATTCCACCATGACGATAATAATCTACCTCAATTTCGGAATCGAAACGGGCTGTAACCGTAAATCGCATAATATTGTCATCACTGCTCCAGGCAGTTACGCTGATACGCTCTCCAGGCTTAATATGATCGTCCATCCTGATCTCAAAGGTTTCTTCTCCGCTTAAGCCAAGGATATCCGCATTCTCTCCTTCCATAAACTGCAATGGAAGTATTCCCATCATAACCAGATTCGAGCGATGGATTCTTTCATAGTTCTCTGCTATCACAGCTTTCACCCCAAGCAGAAATGGTCCTTTTGCAGCCCAGTCACGGGAAGACCCCATACCATAATCCTTCCCCGCTAAAACCAGCAGTCCGATACCCTGTTCCTTATATTTCATACAGGCGTCATAGATTGTCATCACCTCTCCGGTCGGCCAATAAATCGTGTACCCACCTTCGAGATCCGGGAAGAAACCGCAGGTTGCTCCGTATTCCGGAGCCATATTAGCAACTGTAGCGCGGTCTGCCAGTGACAGCTCTCTTACTCCTTCTCCAAAATACTCTACGAACTTCCCCACAACTCCTTTTTGCCGGAGTAACTGGGTTATTTTCAATGCCAGGTCCGTTGCCGTGGCTCCGGAGGATAGCTGCCCCACCAGCCGGACTCCGATAACCTCAGGTATCTGCAAATAAGATGGCTGCCCAAGCATTCCTGCCTCTGCTTCGATACCTCCCACACCCCAGCCCAGAACACCAAGCCCATTAATCATTGTCGTATGTGAATCCGTACCGACTAACGAATCCGGGAATACGATAATACTCTCCATGGTTGACTTTTTGATAACAACGCTGGCCAGATACTCCAGATTGACCTGATGAACGATTCCTGTGGAAGGCGGAATATGATCTTCAGTAATGATATAGCCATCACATTGGCGAAGTACCGATTCCAATAGTATTTTAATGGAAAAGGGAAGTTTACGTATCTCATAACCTTCCTTCTCCAAAGATTTGATATTGTAATAATCGAAATTAACCCCATTCAGGCTGAATTGCATTTTTGCCCTGTCCTTCAAATTCTGCAATTAAGCCACCATCCTTTCTCTTTCATCATTGGTTCTATAAAGTTTTTCTGTTCTGCTGTTTCTTCTGTTTCACTATACGAAAATGCAGGAGCAGATATACGAAAAAACTGATAAATAAAGGCAAATAAAAATTTATAATACGAGTCAGTATCATAGCCGAAGGTAACTGCTCTGCTGTATAAAACTGTCCGAAAACATTCAAATATGCTTTTTCAGCAACACCGACTGATCCGGGCAGAGGTACGGCTGCAACGGCAATATTAATCATTGATTGCCCGGTCATGATATCGATTGGACTGTGGTCCCGATATCCAAAGCTTAGATATACAAGATAGGAAACCATATAATAAGCAATCCATTGAAGCAAAGTAACAACAAATACCTGCACAAACAAATCCGGGTGTTTCAGAATCAATTTTGACTTCTCCTGATAGGATAACATCATAGCATCGAATTTCGCTTGTACTTCGTCCGGTTTTTTCACCAGATGAACTTTTACTGCTGCTTTCATTACAATGTGAAACAGAAACGGAACTGTTTTCTTCATAAACATTAATGCCGTTAATATCAGGGTTAACCCAAGCATAACGATAGCTCCTGCCAGCATAAGATATTTCAGCCAGTTTTTATACCCCTCGATCATTGGATATCCAAGCAGTGCCAGCAATCCACCAATAAAAAGTATTACGATCTGACTGACAAATACCATGAAAAACACGGTAATTGCTGAGATATCCACATGAATATTATCCTTATTCATATAATAAAGCTGGGCAGGTTGTCCACCACTGGCTCCGGGAGTAATTGCTCCAAAATAATTTCCGACATAGGCATACTCAATACAATATCCATAATTAGCCGAATGCCCCAGCTTTTTAATAATGACGCTAAAATTCATCGCCTGACATAACACACAGAAAAACATCATCATAATCCCTGCAATAAGGTAAAACGGATGTACGCTTTTTATAACGCGGATGATTTCGCCAAAGGAATATTCCTTAAAGATCACGACGATGGTAATAACCATTAATAACAAAATAAATAAAATACTTCTTATCTGATTCTTTTTGCTTACAACATTTGTTTTCATTCTATTTCTCCATGTTTCATCTGTACTAGTTTCTATCACTTAGTATACGGTCATTTTATTAATATTATTTCACAAGGATATCTTATTGTCAAAATCTAAGTGACAAAAAAGCTCCGGAGGTCTCAATTCGGATTCCTCCAAAGCTTTTCATAATAATATGATTCATTATTAAGGTTCAGGTATCATAAGTCGGATTTATATATTAAGATGAATATGTATGCATATTCATAACTATGCAGAGTAGACTTATGACACCCGAACCTTATTAAATATACGTTTCTTTCAATCATCGCGGGTATAACGAAGTTTATATTATAGAAACAATATCAGCATAGATTCTACTGTTTGCCGGTATCATCTATGCATCCATTGTTTTGTTGTATATTCCCCATACAACCGATATTAGATAAAAGAGCAGGCCTACTACTCCTAAATCACTTTATTGTTATAAAGATAAAATTCATCAAACTAAGTTAAAGGATTAACAAACCTGTTATTCTTATTTTATCATTTTTTCAAAAACCATCAATGTTATTATATTAAATGACGATTTTTTATAACTATCTAGCATAAATAAATTCAGTCTGCTTCCTAATTCATGATTTTTTTACTTTAAATCAATGAAATTCAGTCTACTCATCTTATCTAAATCGCAATAGGAACGTTAAGTTCTTCCTATATTCTGGGGTAATTCAGATATTTCTTCTTCACTTCCTTGCTGAAGGTTCTTCCCACCGAGAATAAATCTCCGGTTTTCATTTTTACCTGATTTCCTTTTATTACTGCGACTTCCTCAAGGTTAACGATGGTTCCCTGATTAATCTGCAGGAAATTCTCTTCCAGCCGGCTTGCGAGGGATGTTATCGTTTCATACACAGAATGCTTCCCTGTTTTTGTTATAATAATACTTTGAGAATTTACCCGTTCAATATAAATGATACTGGACTGGCTTATTTTTCTTTTGATATTTCCTTCCGTTATTACCAGAGGTACTCGCTGCAGCCTGTTATTAATATCATTCACCTGAAGAATAGCCTTCTTAAATACTCTCTCCAACCGTTCCGGATCAATCGGCTTTGCTAAATAGCTGAAAGCCTCTACTGTGAAGGCTTCATAGGCGAATTCCCTGTGAGCCGTCACAAATATGGTAATCACCCTTGGATTCTTTTTTAATATTTTTGATGCAACTGTGAGTCCGCTCAATCCTTTTAAATCAATATCCAGAAATGCAATATCAATTTCGTTATTTTCCATATATTCAAGAACCTTTTCACCATTTGAAAACCCCGCAACATTCGCATCCACCTTATATTTCTTGGCTAATTCTTCAATGTAGGTGCAATTAATTTTCAACGCAATACTCTCATCGTCACAAACAATCATATTAATTTTCATATGTAAGTCCCCTTAACTGTCTTTTATCTGTAAGTATTCTTAATTATACGGGCAAAACGATTCTCACATGGAACATTTCGTCATCATAATCAAAATTAATCTCACCCTTATATTTCGTTACAATATCTTTCATATTCTCAATTCCGATACCATGAAGCAGGGAATTATCCTTCAATGTAACGAATTTGCCCTTTTTAATAATCGGCTTGATG
>Ga0207800_1000149_pt1 | contig 24620 bp, 20 predicted proteins | sample LuqExpMetageno11_FD_187769 | JGI IMG/M metagenome (GOLD analysis project Ga0207800, IMG submission 187769) | Tropical forest soil microbial communities from Luquillo Experimental Forest, Puerto Rico - Sample 11 (SPAdes) | ecosystem: Environmental > Terrestrial > Soil > Tropical forest ... | reverse complement strand
GGATATCGAATCAATTCCTATTGAATTTAGGTATTTTGAAAATTTTGAAGGTCTATTCCCTTTTGGGTGATAGACAAGCGTGACTTCAGGAGAGAGTTTTCGAACCATGTTTTCAAGGCCGCAAGCGTCAAGATGGTCGCTGATCCTGATTATTGGGTAAGGGTAATCCATACGGCAGCTTAACACATATTTTTTCATGTTCCAAGGAAGCTTGTCAAGGTCCCAGGGAGCAACTATGAAAACCCCATCACTTTCTTCTGAATCAAGGGCTGTCAATTCCCCAGCATTCTCAAGCATACTGCGGGTAAGAGCTCGAGTTCTTGCTTCCATATGGATGGCGCCGTCATATCCAAAGCCTCTTATGAGTTCAACTGCTCGCTGGGCCTTTCCAAATTCGTATGCCCCAAAGGCAACCGGCCCTTCCTTAAAAAGGGCAGATTTCATGCCTTCAAGGTCATCTGCAAAATGACAGGAAGGATCAGCCGGGTCCCCGTAGTTTGCCTCGGTAACAAGAACATCACAAGAAGGAAGGTTACTTGCATCTTTGACGTCGCCTGTAACCAGAATCCTTGTACCTACATCATTTTCCCAGTAAAAAGCAGTTGCACCTGCAGTATGTGCCGTAGGAAAGGTCTTTACCTTTGTTCCTTTTATATCCATTTCATCCCCAAGCCTGCACATGCTGCCCGCATATTTTCTGTCGTGCCTGATTTCAAGCGCCAATGCGGTTTTTTCCGAACAAACAGCATTGGGGGAGAGCATAGCCGATTTTCCGTTATGGTCTGAATGGGCGTGGGTAATAAGATAAGCATCGGGTTGGAGATGTTTTCCAACCGTCCTGGTAGTATCAATGGAAAAGGTGCGCAAATCCCCGGCATTGTCCCTGAACCGGAGAGAAACGTGCGGTTTAAATGTCCCGCGGGAATTACGCTGTCTGAGCGCCAGCACACCAAGATCAATCAGTTTTTCAGAAATCACGCAAATCCTTGAGGAAATAATACTTAAGATATTTAAGGTTAGGGAAAACTGTAGATTCAGAAGGTACTGGTTTATAAAAATGGAATACTGTGTCGAAATTTAAGTCTTTTTCTTATTTTGCTTTAAAGCGCCGGGCAATGAGGTAAAGCAGGAATTTTCCGCTGAAAATCCTTTTTTTAAATCTTGCCTGGAAATTCATAATACCAAAAAGAAACAGTTTTAAGCGTTAAGTTTTATCGGAATTTATGGTGTTGGGTAGTTGATAGATCAGGAAGATCTCCTTAGAAAGTGTTTTTGTGATAATCCCGAAGAAAGTAAAAAAGCAGTGTACAAAATTGGTTTGGAGTTTGGTTTATTACCGGATAAACAAAGAGTATGGGATAATTTAGTTAAGTTGACTTCGAGTGAAAAAACAGATTTTAGAAATGAAGTATTAAAGACACTTACATATGCATTTCCAGATGTACCTGTAAAGAAAAAGTATGGAAAGATTTGACTACACTGCTGACAAGTAGCGAATTTTATGACATAAGAATTGAAGCATCAAGAACGCTTAGATCTGTCTTTCAATACCAACCAGATAAACAAAAAGTATGGGAAGACTTACATGAGCTAATTTTTGACAAGGACTCTTATGTTCAATAGAATGCAATAGAAATCTTGGGATATGTTTTTCAATATATACCGAACAAAAAAGAGGCTTGGAAAATTTTACATGAATCAGCTGTCGATAAAAAGGATCCTACAGCAGCAAAATCATTAGGACTTGCTTTTCAATATATTCCAGACAACCAAGTGTCTTGAAAATCAAATTGCGTGCGGCTACCCCACCCTAAAAGATGGGGTATGCTTCTGGCCGCCCGCCCGGTTTCTGGGGGATATTTAAGTATCCATTTACAAGACTTTCCTAATGCAGATTTGCATTACCAAGTTATGTAACCGTGATACTAAGAAACTTCACTTTACAAAGGAGCAGCGGTACAGAAGTTTAAACGAAACCAAAAAGAGGCGAGAGTTCACTTCACCCCAATCTAAAGAATGGGGTATTCGTGACCCTCTGCGCTTCCATAGTAATAAAGTCAGTACTCGATAAAGTCAAGCACCCCATAAAATCATTTGGAAAATATGTCACAAATGAAATTATTGTGAATTATGCCGCTGAAGAAATTGTAAAGCTTGCTTTCCAGCTAGTGTTGACAGCAATACTGGGAATCCCAATTTCTTCCCAAATTCTGGATCTCTTAAAAAACGTAGGAAAAAAGTTAATAAATAAGAAATCCTCTTGATAAGCGGATCTCAATTATGTTTTCAGGGTTTCTCATTTTCTCCAGACATAAATCTTCTCTAGTAGAAGATTAAGCCGGAGATTGGATCGCGAAAACGCGAAAGATTCAACGCCTTTGCAGTTTAATCTCCAGAAAAATATGGTAACAGCTTACCCTGATCAAATTCAGGCAGGGGATTCCTTAGTTATGATGTAAGCAACCATTTCAGGGTTAAGCATGTTTTCCCTTGAGATCTTTGCTTCAATATCCTCAGTGGATTTACCTTCGGCTCTCATCTCCTTTATCTTTTCAGTTACTGAGGACGGAATTGTGTAATATTCGTTTATATCTTTTCTATGGCCCCAGACATCACCTTCAATTAACTGAATTCTCTGCATCTGAAGGAACATCTCTATGGATTTTGAAACTGTGGCCATATAGGATTTGGGTAGCTGAATTACCTCAAGCTTCGGGCAGGTCTCAACTAACCCAAGTACGTCCTTGTTTGACGGCCTGAAGGCCAGGTGAACAACACGCTCGTTAGGATTTAATGTAAAGATTTCTTCTCTGGAACTAACTACTCGAATTTTCATGTTTTTCTCATCTCACTGTAAATTTTTCTACGTTTTTACATTGATATTACTACGATATACTGACTATAAATATTTATCCTATTCAACTAACATTATTTAGATAGTATTATGGATTTTATATTCACAAAACATTTTTTTAATCAAAAAAGAAGACAAGTAAAAGAATAGAATACGATTAGTACAAATCGTCTTTTATCTTGATTCTATTGTACCATTATTACTGCTATAATTTTTTTTAGAAAACTGATATAATTATTATGATCTCTATATCCTAAATAAAGAAATACGATTAAACGATTTATTCAAAGATAATCAGCAATGAATAGCTATGAGTAAAAAAAGCTATTGAAGAGCTTTTTTAATAGAAGAACTAAAACTTACTTATAAAGGAAATAAAAGTTCCATGAAGGAATGATAAGTCTAGAAATATAAAAGTTTCCAGTCATATAAATTACAGAAAAAGCTTAAAATCCAGTATGGAAAAAGGTTATTAGCCCCAGGTTTCTGGAACCCCGGGCGTTTTTTGTCAGAAAAGATAGATTAGAGGATTTTATCGAGTTCCGACGCCAGTACACTACCTTGGGTGACACCCATGAAGCGCTTTACTTCAGTTCCGTCTTTCTGAATAATCAGTGTTGGAACAGCATGTATGCCATATTTGGAGGCCATTTCCTGGTTTTCATCCACATCGACAACCTTGAAATCAACCTTATCCCCATACTTTTTCTCAAGCTCTTCGAGAATTGGTTTTTGCATCCTGCAAGGTCCACACCATGTTGCGGAAAAGTCCAATAAAATTGGTTTCATAAAATCACCTTTATATTTTGAAACGTCTAATACTTTCTATTTTGTTTAATCCACTCCGGAAAGCATACAGAAGAATCATACATTTATTGCCTTTGAAGGCCGTACGATAAAGCCTCCGGAAACCCAATCCCGATGATAGGCGACCTGAAAGCTGGATTTACCAAATACAGGGTCGGGAATCAAGTAATTGTATATTATCTTCGAGAATATATAACGCTTATCTCAAGCTGATGGTTTTACTGTAAATGTATTTGTAAGAGGAGCATCGGTAAATTTTAATTTATTAAAGAATCATTCATTTTTTCCAGTCCTGCCTCTAATTACATTGCCGAAATACATGCAGCCTTCCATTGAGATTGTCGGCATATCTGGAGATTCACTTACCAGATTTACAGGAGCCCCGCGAATTAGTACACAGGGAACTCTTTCTCCAGCTTCTCCCATAAGGAGTTCGGCAGCAGAAACAAGGTTGTCTGCTACAGCTTTATATGTAATACGAAGGGGTTTCCCATAAATATCATTAGTTCCCCGTGCATCCTCTACCGGCAGAAAGCCTGAAACTCCAAGAGCAATTCCCGAACAACCAAGCCTGAGAGGCTGAGTCCTGCTGTCCCCTATAATTACACCTAGTTTGCATAAATAACGCTGTTCAAGCCCTTTCCGGATATTTTCCGAACTTTTTCGCGGGTCTTCGGGAAGCAGGATCACATGGCCTTCAGGAGCGTTGGAAGCATCAATACCTGCATTAGGAGCCAGAACGCCTTTTGTAATCGTAAGGGCAGCTCCAGGAACACCCCCAAAAATTTCATCGCATTCCTGAAGCACGAGTTCCATTTCCCTGGGATCGATCCCGTACTGTTCTCCAAGCCTCTTTGCCCTTTCACCTGGAGTAACGCTTTCAAGCTTGACAACTCTTCTTTCCGCCGTGCCGACCGCAGATTCAGCAAGCACAAAAATATCCCCATCAACTGGAATAAGACCTGCTTCCTCCAGAGCTATTTCTAAAATCTTTACAATATCGTCCCCTTCTCCAATAATAGGGGTCTTAATCCCAAACATCTGGATAGAAGTGTTTTCTGAACTCATATTCTGCTGCCTTTAGAAGCTAATGATTAACTTGGTTTGCTGAATTAAAAAATAGATGGAAATCAAATCGTAAAATACCAGAAGATATTGATAAATGTATCTAAGGACCCAAAAAAGATACGAGAAGGTATGCAAGCAAAATTATCAAAGGAGATAAAAGATTCAGGGACAGAATACAAGGAAGCATGAGACCTTAATGAAAAAGAGGAAAAAGAAATTCTTTCGGTATAGAGTATTATATCTACCGAAATTAATTCCTGGAAATTCCAGCCATAGAAAGTAATCTTGGGGTGTTCTTATGAGAGCCTACAGGCATAATATGAACTCCTCTTGAAAGTTTCATAAGTTCTTTTATAGTATCTGAAGCTATGGAAAGACCCTCTTCGACTGGATCAGGGGCATCTTTTATACGGAACATGGTCTCTTCAGGTACATGAATTCCTGAAATATTCTTGTTCATGAATTCGGCCATACTAAAGGACTTAAGAGGAATCAGGCCTGCAATAACAGGTACTTCAAGGTGGCTTATAGCCTCCATGAACTCTTCAAACATACCCACGTCATAGACAGCCTGAGTCTGGATAAAGTCAGCCCCACATCTGACTTTCTTTTCAAGTTTTATGAGTTGCAGAGGTTTTTCAGGATCTACGCCAGAAACAGCGCCCACGCAGAAGGAAGTACCGCCGTCCAGTTTATTTCCTGCAAAATTGATACCTGAATCAAGCTTCCGGACAAGTTGCAGTAGCTGTACGGAATCAAGGTCGTATACAGGCTTTGAACCAGGGTGATCTCCACACGAAGGAAAATCCCCTGTCATCAAACAGATATTTCGGATACCCAGAGCATACGCTCCAAGAAGATCTGACTGAAGACCAATCCTATTCCTATCCCGGCAGGTGAGCTGCATAATAGGCTCATGTCCTTCATCAAGTAGAAGCTTACTAAAAGCCAAGGAACTCATATGCATAATTGAGCACTGATTGTCCGTAACGTTTATAGCGTCTACAATACCTTTGAGCTGGCGAGCATCTTCAAGAGGTGCTGAGAATCTTGTGCCCTTAGGCGGGGAGACTTCAGCAGTAACCAGAAATTTGCTGGAATTCAGTTTTTCGCGAAAATTAAAAAGCATTGAATAAGAATATTAGGAATGAAATTATTTAAAGCCATGCTCCTGACGAATACGAAAGTAAAACTGTTGTCCCCTGTTTCCAGGGTATACATTGCAACATATAATACAATGTGTGGTATATATTCATTCAGATTTTTTACTATTCTGTGAGGCGTTTCCCCAGTACTCAGAGTCTCTTAATAAAAGGATAAATCTCTATGGACTTTTTTCTTTGATAGATGCGGTCATATTCCCTTCATTTACCGTCTTATCTTAGACCATAGAAAAAAGTCAAAAGGCGTCTATAAATCCAATAAGTAAATATGAGCCTCTCTTGAGAACTTTACAAGTTTTATATAATTATACTGAATATATGAAAAGGTCTTATCAACAGATTTTAAAAAAATAAAATTAAAAACAGATGTAAAAGGTTATTTAGTGCTGTGATCCAGAGGAGCGTGAATAGTGTAAAGAAGATCAAGACTTTTAATTTTTTTCAACCTATCATAAATAAGGACCCACGCACAATCATTATCTCTGTTAACTTCACACATCCCGTCAATGGCTCCCCCGCAGGGCCCATTTAGAAGTCCTTTAGGACACTGAGACTTGGGACAAATTCCTCCAAATTCGCCAATTGTACAATTTCCACACATTATACACTGGTCTAAAAGCAATTTTTCCTTGCTCGACCCTCCCAAAGAAAGTGTATTATTTGAACCAAATACAGGAACTTCCGTAACACTAGAAACTATTGAAACTCCACTACCACAACCCATTACCAGAATACAGCGTGCATCAAGTATTTTTTCATTTTTCTGGACAAGGGAATCAAAAGACCTAACACTACAGGCTGCAGTGGGAAGAGCCCAGCCTACTACATTCTTTCCTTTATTCTCGAGCTGCCTGCACATCTCAAGTACTTCAGGTTCTCCACCTGTCTTCAATTTTGCAGCGCAGACATTGCATCCGATAATGAAGATATCATCTTCATCCTTTAACAGGGCTAGGATTTCTTCAAGGGGTTTTGCTGAAGTTATAATCATGATTACCTCAGATATCGATATTCAAGATCGCTCCGGTTCACAATACATTCACGAATCATTTCGGCAATAAGTGGAAGAGAGCGTGCCTGCCCTTCAAGCTTCTTGGCAAGGCGCCCAAGCTGCAGCAGAGTGCCCATTACAAGCACATCAGTCATTTCTGTTTCATGGGAAACTGCATCCCTTGTCAAGGCTGCGTCCCCTCCTCGAGCAAGTATCTCTTGTTTTATTATCAAAGCTTCAGTAGTTGTAAGATTGCGGATTTTCAGCATAAGATGGATGCTTTTCTCCTGCATTACCTGTGAGCCTGTTCTAGTTGCACCAAGTTTCCTCATTACAATGGATGCGTCTTGCGGAGTTTTCACCTCAACCACAGAAATTTCATATCTACCTTCTTTTACTATACTTGGTCGACTTCTGATAGCTCCTGAAAGCTTTACAACATCTGAGGTCTCAGGTACATCATGCGTACGGACAATATGAGCACCTTTGTAAACCGCAATAGCTGCTGCAGCCAAGCTGCCATAGAGCCTTTCAGTTGCAGGTTTTCCAAGTACATCCCCTATGAAGGATTTTCTGGAAAGGGCTGCCAATAAAGGTTTTTCGAAAATTTGAAGGCGTTCAAAGTCGTCAAGGGTTTCAAAGTCGTAGATGGAAAGTTTTTCTTCGATCCACCTGCCGGATGCAGGGTCGAGTATGAGCTTATCCGGATTTATGCCGCCTGCTTCAGCGGCCTGTATTATCGAATCAAGGGATTCGATAATGGCATCCATCCCAAGGGGATCACCCGGCATTTTATTTGAGGCCATGATAATAGCAGGACACCCGTAATCTGCCACTACTTCAATCATTCTGGGATCTGCTGTAAAACCGGAAACATCATTTATGATTTGAGCTCCCCTTTTGAGAGCTTCTTCTGCAATTTCAGGAAACATCGTGTCCACTGAGATTACAGCATCCACATTGCCTTCCAGAGCTTTAAGTACTGGCAGAATACGTTCAAGTTCCTCTTTCCTGCTAATAGGCTCGGCATGTAACCAAGTTGAGCGGGCTCCAAGATCCAGAAAGGTTGCTCCTTCCTCAACCATTTTCAGAGCAATCTCAAGCGCGGAATCTGGACTTATGACCGAATTTCCGTAAAAGGACTCAGGACTAAAATTAATAATTCCCATTACATGCGCAGGGTATCGGTCTCCTATTTTTATACCGCAGATATCAGTATCAACAACCATTTTTAACAACCAGGATATATCATTTAGATAAATTACGCCAGCCAACGCTTAATATAAACCGTAAACAGGTATTGAAAGAAACCGGATTTACAGAGAGTTTGAGTTATCGGAAATTTCAATGATATGTTTTTAAATCGCGAAAGTATACTTTATCCACTTTTTACGACATTTCATGAAAAAGTATTTTTATTTAATCACCAAAGGCTTCCAGATCGAGGGATTTATTGACAGATATTATAACTAAATAAATAATTACTATACTCATATATTAATTAATACATATTAGCTGGATTTATCAGGTAAATTTGTTTAATCTATGTTTAAAATATGTTTAAACTAAGACTTATGACTTGTTATTACCAATTTCATCAGCTGAATATTTTATAATAATATGTATATATTTAAACGCAATGATTATTTTTAATGTTAGTCAAGTAACTATTATCATAGTAAAATAAGCTCCAATAATACATAAAAATATTGATTTGTAAAATTATTCTGGCACAATTGAGAAAGAAGAGTTATATTTTAATAAAAAATTATCTCTAAAAAGTGTAACTATCATAAACATGCAAGATGGATAAAACAAACTGAATTTCCGAATATGACACAAATAGGAAAGACAACTTTCCTTGCTTTAGTGCGAAATAGATGAGGAACTATCCAGAAACTTAAAATTTGATTTTTGAGTATTAGATATAGAACAGCCAATCGAATATTTGATAATAGAAGGCGATTCTGGAAACTCTTAATGTTTTAGAATAAAACGGATTTTGGGATAGCCTCTACTATAATAACACATTATGATTAAAGCCCCATGATCCATTAAAAATAATTGAAACGTTGGGGTAAAAATCCAATAGTACTCACATAGTTACAAAAAAATGTTTTCGAAGAATTCCAACTTTTCATTTCAAAATATAAAAAAGAAAAGTTTTTTATAAAACACAAAAAGCACAATTCCCGTTTCTTATGACCTTATTCCGTAGTTATTCCATCGAATTCCTCAGGATTTGCTTCAGCATCTTGCTTAGTAGCACGCACAATTTGATCCTTGTGATGAGGCGGCGAATAGATCGTATATAGCTTCATCAGGCTCGTTTTCATAGTATTAATGACGTTGTGCTGAGCGCCCGCCGGCACTACCACCGCAGATCCATTACCTATCTTATGCTCGTAACCGTTAATTATGCACTTACCTTGTCCGTCCTCGATCCGGATAAACTGATCGTTATTTGGATGCACCTCCATTCCAATATCTTCTCCAGGCTTGAGGCTCATAAGTGCCACTTGACTGTGCTTTGCAGTGTATAGAATCTTGCGGAAATTCTTGTTTTCCAAAGTTGCCTTTTCGATATTAATCGAAAAACCTTTTACTTTCTTTTCAGTGTTGTCAGCCTTCTTTTGAGTTATATTGAGCACTTCTTTAGCACTTACTGCCACTGCTGTTACTGATAGTAAAAAACAAACTCCCAGCAAAATACCAAGTATTTTTTTTAGACTCATTTATTGACTCCCCCTATACGTTTAAACTTAATCAATTTTGCAAGTATTAATATTTCAACTCACCAAGTTTTGGCTAATATATTCACTTTACCAATAAACCACCCAGTATATTTTTGAATAGAACAATAACATTAGTAAATTCTATCCTTATTTACTAGGATTTGCCAATAAAGGTGATTTTAACACATGCAATAGATCAATTATTATTAATAAGGTATAATATTAGTAGAAATATAAATATGGGATAAATTTAAATAATAATTACAAAGCAGATTATTTTAATTCAAGAATCACAAATATTATTACAATACCTATATTTTTAATAGCATTTTCCTTCAAAGTAATCTATTTTCCATTCATTCGCTAAATTTAGAGCTTAATATTTTGCATGCTTGGTTAAGCGAGAAACAATGATAGATTACCCAATTTAGCAATAATTTCCAAAAATATTTTTGTGTGGCACTCGAACAGGAAGTAATATTTTACTCGTAACGATATATATTAAAAATAGTTAAGATAGTAAAATATCTGTAAAGAGAGTGAAAACTAGCATATAAGCAACAATAAAAAATATACAATAACACTAGAGGATAAAAAGTTCCTCAATAGTAAAAAACTTCAAAAAAGAGATTAAAAAAAATTAAAAGATATGATGAAAAGACCTTAGTAAAGAAGCCTCAAAAATTTTTATTCTGCACATTTAAGAACATGCTTCATAAGCATGGCAATTGTAAGAGGGCCTACGCCTCCAGGGACAGGAGTGATGAGGGCTGCCTTCTTGACTACATTTTCGAAGTCTACGTCTCCGTATACGCCATCTTCTTCCTGGGTAATGCCCACGTCAAAGATCACTACTCCTTCTTTTACCATATCGGCTTTAATAAGGTGTTTAACTCCAGCCGCAACCACCAGAATATCTGCGCCGAGAGTAAATTTTTTAAGATCATCAGTAAATACGTGACAAACCGAAACTGTTGCATTTCGATTAAGAAACATCGCTGCCAGGGGTTTTCCGACAACGTTACTATGCCCTACAACCACTACATTTTTGCCCTTAATGGGTACATTATATTCTTCAAGTGCCCGGATAATCCCATGTGGGGTACAGGGAACAAGACCTTCATCCCCGATCATTAACTTTCCCATATTGTATGGGTGAAAGCCATCCGCATCTTTCTCAGGGGCTATGGCCTCCATTGCTTCCTGAGGCAAAAGGTGCTTTGGAAGTGGGAGCTGAAGCAGAATTCCGTGTACAGCCTTATCTTCATTAAGGGTATTGATCAGAGAGAGAAGTTCTTCCTGACTGGTTTCTGCCGGAAGACAGTGATCTTCTGCCCGGATGCCCACACGTTCGCAGGCTCTGTGCTTCAGACGGACATACATTTTGGAAGCAGGGTCGTCACCTACAAGGATTGTAGCGAGTCCAGGAGTGACTCCACGGTCACCTTTCAGAGATTCAACTTCTGATTTCACTTCTTCTTCAATCTGCTGTGCAAGAGCTTTTCCGTCTATGATTCGTGATTCATAGCCTTCGATTGACATTGGTAAGAACACCCCAGCCTCTTCGATTAGCAATAAACCGGGAACTTTGAACAGAGTTCTCTGACCTTGCCACTTGTTTCCGACAGGAGTTTATCGTTTTCTGAATTTTTGATTGCGATCTCAATATAGTCGGCAATTAATTCCATTTCCTTTTCCTTCATACCCCTTGTAGTACAGGCAGGAGTTCCGAGCCTTACTCCACTCGTGATAAATGGGCTTCGGGTCTCAAAGGGCACAGTGTTTTTGTTTGCAATAATTCCGGCTTTGCTCATAGCGGCTTCTGCATCCTTGCCTGTTATATTCATGTTATTGAGATTGACAAGCATAAGGTGGTTGTCCGTGCCACCAGAAACGATATCAAAACCTTTCTCTTTCAGGCATCTACAGAGAGCTTTTGCGTTCTTTACGGTCTGAACCTGATCCTGCTTAAACTTATCACTCATGGCTTCTTTGAAAGCAACTGCCTTTCCGGCTATAATGTGCATTAGAGGACCACCCTGAAGACCAGGGAAAACAGCTTTATTAATTCCAGTCGCAAGTTCTTCTGTCCTAGAAATAATCATTCCGCCTCTTGGGCCTCGGAGAGTTTTGTGGGTTGTACTGGTAACGAAATCTGCGTATGGTACAGGGCTCTGGTGCACACCTGCAATTACAAGCCCTGCAATGTGGGCAATATCCGCAAGCAGATAGGCTCCGACATCATCAGCAATCTCACGGAATTGCTTGAAATCTATTTCACGAGGATAAGCTGAAGCTCCACAAACAATCATTTGTGGTTTGCATTCCTTTGCTTTTTTCAGAAGTTCGGAATAATCCAGCATCTCAGTCTCTTTGCTTACTCCGTAAGGCACAATATTAAAGAGTTTTCCGGAAAAACTCACTGGGCTGCCATGAGAAAGATGTCCACCGTGAGAAAGGTCCATAGACATAATGGTATCACCTGGGTGCAAAACCGAGAAATAGACAGCCATATTTGCTCCTGAACCTGAGTGAGGCTGGACGTTTACGTAATTTGCTTTAAAGATTTTCTTTGCCCTAGCAATAGCGAGATCTTCAGCAACGTCTACAAAGTCGCAGCCGCCGTAGTATCGCTTTCCGGAATATCCTTCAGCATACTTATTAGTCAGAATCGAACCTTGAGCTTCCATAACGGCTTTGCTTGCATAATTTTCGGATGCGATCAGGTTTAATTTATATTCCTGGCGCTCGGCTTCTTTCTTGATAGCCTCGGACAATTCTGGATCAATTTTTTCAATATAAGACATTACTTTCACCTGTTAATTTAAAATGTTCAAAACTAAGATTTTTTGTGGCTTGGTTAATAATGGGTTAATTAACGTTAGCTTGTGTATATATCCAAGAGGTAAGGGCATTCAGTAGTGAGAACAACCTAATAGGCGGGAGTGTAATTAAACAGGCTCTATGACCTCCCTGATAGGGGAATTTTCATACTGAAAAGTACCATAAATTTGGCAAAAAACTCCTGAATCTTGATGATAGGAAATTTCGAAATCTAGAAAGCCCTTATAGCTATGAGATTTCGTGGAAATACCTATAATTTTGGAATATATATTTATAACTACCAAAGATTAGTGAGGTTATTAATCGGTAAAATCTATTCCGGTTTTGAGCAATTTTAGTTAATAACTCAAATACCAGTTACTACATTTCTACCCTCAATTTTAAGTTTGCCCTCGGAAAAGAGCCTGACTGCTTCAGGGTAGATAATATGTTCCTGTTCTAAAATTCTGGCAGTGAGGGTTTCTTCCGTATCTCCGGGAAGTACAGGCACACACTTCTGGAGGATTATTGGCCCTGAGTCCAACCCTTCATCTACAAAGTGCACTGTACAACCTGCAACTTTTACCCCGTATTCAAAGGCTTGCTTCTGGGCGTGAAGCCCTTTAAAGGCAGGAAGAAGAGAAGGATGAATATTCATAATTCTGTTCCTATAAGCTCCAATTATTTCGCTTCCTAAAATCCTGAAGTAACCTGCAAGCAGAAGGAGATCCGTATCGTACTGGTTCAAAACATTCAGTATAGCCTTGTCATATTCGTCCCGGCCATATTTGCCAGGATCGAGGAAAACTGCATTTATTCCATAGTTTTTTGCACGCTCGAGAGCATAGGCATTTGCCTTATTGGAAATAACCACTTTAATTGCCGCATTCTTTATGTAACCCTTTTCAATGCTGTTTATAATCGCCTGGAGATTTGAACCCCTTCCAGAAACCAGCACTGCAATCTTCACAGTCATCGAAGCTTTTAGATTGAAACAGTGCTATATTAGGGTTTTGGAACTATCCTCTGTCCGACCAATCAATTTCTGCCCTATCCAATGAAGCAAGATCAAAAATTCACAAAATAAAACTCTGTAAATATATAATTCGGAAAAATTATCAGCGCCAGGACGGTCAATCAAAAACCTCAAAATTTCAGCTGTCTTGACCGCAACCTTTGCGTCGGTTGATCACGCCGGATAGGGGCCTTTGGTCAACCCTTCCGGAGGAAAGGTTGCGGTCAAGCTTTTTTTGAAAAGGGTTGTAATCATGTCGCTGTATTATCCGAAAAGAAGTTTGGGTAAATTAGCCTTTCTGAAGTTGAAATGTAGTCTTTTCTTGCCCCTAAATTAGCCCTCTTGAGCGGAGCGAAAAGGACTTCGTCCTCCCGAGACGAGACTCGGGTGACGGAACTCGGGTGACGGAACTCAGACGTCACGTTTCTTCGTGAGTTTCTCTACGTTCTTCTATAAAGTTAAGGAGCTCTTGAGAATCGCTTATTTTGTCAAGCTCCTTTTTCTCGATCAGAACTGTGTTTTCTACGGATTTGATCTTTGAGCGCCCGTTAATGATAAATACGGATTGAGTCTCCGTGATATAGGAAATACTGCTCATCAAATGTGCTCTTTTGACTACGGTCGTATTGAATTCGCTAACTCCCGTAAGGATAACTGAGGATTTGTCCCGTGAAATAGCCTTGAAAGGCGCCTGTGCAGTGGGAAGTACGTCATAACCAAGCATGGAAATGGTATTGAGGATCAAATCTTCCGGTAAAAGCGTACAGGACTTTTCTTGATTTTTAGTTCTGGATTCTGCCTTTTTTCTGGGCTTCCGGCTTCCACAAGATTTTAGGATATTTATGGGCCTTGCCAGCTCAACCCCAAAGATATCCTCCAGCTGGAGCACAACGTCTATCGATGCATCCATGCCTTCTTCTTCGTACTTGCTGATTGTTCTTCTTGAAACCCCCACCATGGCAGCAAGAGTCCCAAGAGACATTGACTGATCCATCCTAGATTTTTTAAGAATATCTCCTTCTATAGAGACATATAGCCCACCAGGAGCTGCTGAAACAAGAGGAGGAACATTTTCAATAAAGTAGTCGTAGAGAGTCTGCACGTTTAGAGCTAGGATATCATAACGCATATACACAACGCTATCCTCAAGCATCTGATCTCTTGTCTTTGCTCCCACGACGATAGCAGAGCCTCCAAGATATTCGGCCAAATACTTCATCTCTCGGGCAGTTTCTTCATTCAGGCCGTCAATATTAAATAAAACCTTGCAAAGTAATAGTGTTTCATCTTTCCGTGCGGCAACGTCAAAACTCCTCGGACGAATATTACAGCGATCGGAAAGTGCAAAACCTGCACGTGCCAATACATCAATAATTTGATGTATAAGAACTTCTTTTGTCATTCCAGTACCAATTTCTGTTTGAACATCTATATATATTTTTCCTTACTTTATACAATCGGGATAATGCAAAAATAGGTCGGAGAGTAACGAAAACCGTAATTATCCGAAACGCATATGGAAAACCAAAAGGCAAAAACTGGAACCGAAAAAATGATTATTGGAATTGATGATACTGACTCAAACGAAGGAATGTGCACAACGTATCTGGGAGCTCTGCTGCTGGACGAACTTCGAGCATACGGAAATGTAGAGACTCTTCCACTTCTTATACGCCTGAACCCCACAATTCCCTACAAAACGAGAGGAAATGCTGCAGTAGCGCTGAAACTCAAGACTAGCTGCCCGGAAAAAGTAATTGCACACGTTGTGTCCAGAATAGAAGAATTTGCACGCATGGAATGTGAAAAAACCAATCCAGGCACGGTTTTTATTCTGGAAAATGATTACGAGAAACTCAAACCTGTCCTTAGGAGCTTTCTGGAAAAAGCCATAAGGGACGTGATTGAAATCGAGGAGGCAAAAAGCCTTATCTCTAAATTTGGGATTCCCTCAAAGGGTTTCAAAAACGGAAGAGGACTGATAGGCTCCCTTGCAGCCTGTGGGGCTATGCTAAACCTCGAAAAATGGGACCATACTTTCGAGTACCTCGCATATAGACAAAAGAAAAATTGGGGAACTTCACGCGAGATCGAAAAGGAAAGCTTTTTTGAAGCTGATAGAAAAACGTATCCTGAAACCTGGGACACTGTGGACCTTAAAAACAGGCTTATTGTCTGTGTACCTCACTCAGCCGATCCTGTACTTTTCGGAATAAGGGGAAAAAATCCTGTTATAGTTGCTAAAGCCGCATCTTTGATCAGAGCTGAGCCTGTCGAGCGTTTTGCTGTATACAGAACAAATCAGGGTACTGATATGCACCTGCTCTCCGCAGCAGATCTCGCAGACATCCGGGATATGCACTCTTACAGGCTAGAGGGCACAGTTTCGGCCGTTCCAAAAACTATTCACGGAGGACACGTTATTTTTCCCATTCGGGATGAGGAAGAAAATGAAATTGACTGCGCAGCCTTCGAACCCACAAAGAATTTCCGGCTGCTTATAAGGAAACTCAGGCCTGGAGATAGAGTTGCGCTATCTGGAAGTGTTAATTCCGGAACCCTCAACATCGAAAAAATAGAGATAAAAACGCTTGTTTCTCTTTATAGAGACGAAAATCCAGTATGCCCTACCTGCGGAAAACATATGAAATCATCAGGTCAGTCTCAGGGCTTCCGCTGTAGAAAATGTGGAACCCAGACCACCTCAAAAATAAGATGTGAGATAAAAAGAAACCTTACAACAGGATTATATGAAGTCCCTCCTTGTGCTCGCCGACATCTTGCAAAACCTCTGGTAAGGGAACAGAAATCTGATATAGAGATTTACCCTTCCCGTTAAAGAAAAATTGGCGGGACAATAAGCCCGTTCAATAAATTTGAGCCATAAAAGGCTTCTTTGTTTAGAAAGCAGTTTACTTGAGCAAATAAAAAAGGCAGCTTGCTTCCAACTAGGAGTTCGTATAAATTATGCACTCTTCAACGAGTTGAAAAGCAATTTCTTTTGCCTTTATTAAGCCCTCTTGAGCGAAACTTAGTATCATTATTTAGAAATTAGTCCGCTTGAGCGAGCGAAGCGGGTGAAACGGACAGCGCACTGCAGAGCCGCAACTCTGCCGAAAAGGACCCCGTCCTCCAGAGACGGGACTCGGGTGACGGAACTCGGGAGGTTCAAATGGATGGTGCAGGAGGAGCATTTCTTTTGTGCTCGCTTCTCTTTATACGGTTCAGAACTGAATTCAACTGTTCTGAAGAAATCCCGAGAGTTTTCAGAATAGTTTCAGGATCTTCGTTTCGCTCAAGCTTTTTGAGTACTTCGTCTACTTTTAAGTAAGAGATTCCAAGTTCAGCTTCATCCGTTTGGCCTGCCCAAAGACCTGCTGAGGGTTTTTTCATGATAAGAGACTCCGGTACCCCAAGCCTGCGAGAGAGCTCCCATACCTCGGTTTTGTAAAGCCCACCTATGGGTTCGAGATCAACACCTCCATCCCCATATTTTGTGAAATAGCCAAGCAAAATCTCGGTTTTATTGCCAGTTCCTATGACCATACGGTTCATCTGGTTTGCATGGAAATAGAGAAGAGACATCCTGATCCTCGCTTTCAGATTGCCCATGGAGAGCCTGTCTGCAGATTCTTTTTCTGGGACTGCAGCAACCATGAAAGCCGAGATAATTCCCGAAATATCAATAGTTTGAAGCTCGATACCCAGCCAGTCTGCAAGAGCTTTTGCGTCTTTGCTGTCTTCAGAAGGTGTAAGGCCGGATTCGGGAATGTGTATTCCAAGCACTTTACCTTTTCCTAGAGCTTTTACTGTGAGCGTTGCGGCAAGGGCTGAATCTATTCCCCCACTTATACCTACAACAGCTCCATTTACACCTGCCTTAAGGGTTTCGTTCCGGATAAAATCAATAATCTTATTCTGTGCGATTTCAAGGTTCATACTGCTAATTCCTTATATTTATTAAGCATATAATTCGAGGTGGTTTTAAAATTCTGGTAATTCAATACTTTGATAGTTCAAGATCTTGATGATAGTAGATTTGAAAGATATCAGGTTTAAATGATTATTTGGAGGATTAAATAATTTTATACACAGAAGTTCCAGATATATAAAATCCTCAGGGGAAGAATGAAATTATGGTAAACTTATTTAATAAATGGAAAATATAGAGAATAATATATGCCTGGTAATATAATATAAGTAACTGATTACCAGTATCTTAGACCAATATGATTACCAGTATCTTAGACCAATAATTGATTCTCAAATATGCCTCTAACCGACAAATTATTATCCGGACAAGGTTACAGGCTATAAAGGGGATTTCTTTGGATAGGAAGACTAGACAGAAAATTCAGCGCATGGCAGTTCCATTATAAACTCTCTGGGATGAAGATCTACCTGATCAAAGGCATTGAAATAAAAAGACGTCTAATATAGAAAAATAGAAAACAGGTAGTTCCATAATATGCAATCCGGAAAAATTGGAAAATCCGGTGTCCGTTTATTTTATGCGATTATTAAATAAAGATTACAATCAAAAAGACAACTATTTTCGGGATGATCTATGGAAGAAATACAGTTGAAGGTCGAAAAAGCATATCCTATCGACCTTGGAAGAGGAATTATCCGACTTGACCCTGCAACTTTGCTGAAACTTCAGCTCTCGCCAGGCGACATCGTGGAAATAAGGGGTAAGAAAAAGACCACGGCAAAGGTTTGGAGAGCTGACAGGCAAGACTGGGACCAGGGACTCGTAAGAATTGATAACTTCATCCGGCAAAATGCAGGCGTTTCCATAGGAGAGAAGGTAACCATCAAAAAGGTTGAAGCCCCAGAGTCAAAAAAACTTATTTTGGCACTTCCAGAAAGCATGACACAGGGAGGACCTGAACTTCAGTTTGGGGAACACGCAAATGAGATTATAAAGCGACACATTCTGAAAAGGCCGGTTTTCAGGGGAGACATCATTCCTATAATAAATTCAATGTCTCAGCCAATGACAGAATCCCTGACTACAAGTCAGGTAATTCCTCTGGTTGCTGTTGAGACTGATCCTTCAAATACTATTGTTCTTGTTACAGAAGCAACGCTCATAGAACTTAGGAAGAAGCCAGTACAGGGGTATGAAAAAGCAACCCGGGGTGTGACCACTTATGAAGATATAGGAGGCCTCGGCAATGAGATCATGCGTGTCCGGGAAATGATAGAGATGCCCATGAAGCATCCTGAACTTTTCGCCCACCTCAATATCGAGCCTCCAAAAGGAGTCATTCTCTATGGTCCACCTGGAACTGGCAAAACTCTAATTGCAAAAGCCGTAGCCAATGAATCTGGAGCAAGTTTCCATTACATTGCAGGCCCTGAGATTGTAGGAAAATTCTATGGAGAAAGCGAAGAAAGGCTCAGAAAGATTTTCGAAGAAGCAACTCAGGATGCACCGTCGGTTATTTTTATTGATGAAATCGACTCTATTGCCCCAAAAAGAGAAAATGTAACAGGGGAAGTGGAAAGGCGAGTGGTCGCCCAGCTTCTGACCCTGCTTGATGGAATGGTTGAGAGAGGGCAGGTTGTGGTTATAGGAGCCACAAACCGTGTAGATGCGATCGACCCCGCACTCAGGAGACCTGGCCGTTTTGACAGAGAAATCCATATCGGTGTGCCTGATACCAAGGACAGGTACGAGATCCTTCAGATCCATACCAGAGGCATGCCCATAGAAAGAGATGCAGAAACCGAAGAAGTAGGAGAAGGCGAAATTGAAGTTGATGAAGCTGCCCTGGAGAGAGAAAGGAAAGAAAAGACAAATAAATACCTGATGTATCTGGCTGAGAGGACTCAGGGGTTTGTGGGTGCGGATCTGCTGGCTCTCGTGCAGGAAGCTGCCATGCGGTGCCTCAGGGAAAACCTTCCTGACCTTGACCTGGAAAATGAAGCAATTCCACCAGAAAGGCTCGAAAAAATCGTTGTAACCAAGAAAAACTTTGAAGATGCCCTGATGGAGGCCGAACCCTCAGCTCTTAGAGAAATTTTTGTGGAAATGCCCACAATTAGCTGGGATGATGTGGGAGGGCTCGATGAAGCAAGGCAATCCATTATTGAGGCTGTGGAGTGGCCCATTAAAAGTCCGGAAAAGTTCATTCAGATGGGTATAAAAGCTCCAAGAGGAATCCTGCTTTACGGCCCACCAGGAACTGGAAAAACCCTGATAGCCAAAGCCGTTTCCAAGGAGTCAAATGCGAATTTCATAAGCGTCAAAGGGCCTGAAATTTTCTCAAAGTGGCTTGGAGAATCGGAAAAAGCCATCCGAGAAATTTTCAGGAAAGCTCGACAGGTTGCTCCTTGTGTGATTTTCTTTGACGAGATCGATTCGGTTGCTTCTATGCCAGGAATGGAATCCACTGACAGCCGCACTTCTGAGAGGGTGCTTAACCAGCTCCTAACCGAAATGGATGGACTTGAAGCCCTTAGAGATGTGGTGGTAATTGCCGCAACCAATCGCCCTAACCTTCTGGACCTTGCAATCTTACGCCCTGGACGTTTTGATAGGCTGGTCTACATAGGCTCTCCTGACCGGAAAGGCAGGCTTAAGATATTTAGGATTCATACGAAGGATACACCGCTTGCTAAAGATGTGGATCTTGAAGCCCTTGCTGATATAACTGAGGGTTACGTGGGTGCCGATATTGAGTCCGTGTGCAGGGAAGCCGTAATGATTGCCCTCAGAGAGAACTTCGACATAGAAAGTGTAGAAATGAGACACTTCAGGGAAGCTATGAAGAAGGTAAAACCCACCATTACGGAGAATATTGCTGAGTTCTATGAAAAGATCGAGGCGCAGTTCAAAGGAGGCCAGAGACTCACAGATACAGCTGGTTATATCGGTTATAGGTAAAACTTAGACGAGTTGCTCCTTAAAGGAGCAACTTTTAAAAGGAAAAAGTTTTAAGGAACCTAGTTTCAAAATGGAATAAAATATTCGAAGTGGAAAGCCAACTTTACCCAAACCGTATAACACAGTGTGAACGGAGATATGATAAAATGCAAAAAGAATTTGCAAGAAACCTCTTTAACAAGCAGGTAATGGCTACAGACGGAACAGAGATAGGAATACTGAGCAACATCATAGTCGAGATTAAAGGTGGAAATATTATTGACATGGTGGTAGCTCCAAATATCAATTTGGACACTTCCAGGTACAGGAAAGAAGACAACTTTATTCTCATTCCTTTCGAATCCGTAAATGCCATCAAAGATTACATAATAATAGACAAAATGAAAGCAAAGGCGAACTAAAACTCCCGAGTCCCGTCTCGGGAGGACGGGGCCCTTTTCGGCAGAGTTGCGGCCCTGGAGTGCGCTACCCTTTTCGCTGCGCTACGCTCAAGAGGGCTGAATGCGAAGCAAAAAAATTACTATTTTCAATTTACTAAGGCGGATCAATTTGTAGGAATTCAGCTTCGGATAGGGATTTGTTCCTCCATTTTATCTTTCAAGTTGGTTTTTTGATGCTACCTGTATAGATGCCTATAACTATTAATCGTGGCTACTAAATTGTAAAGGTTATAATTTTTCAGAAAATTCTTTCAATAATTGTTTAGAATAAAATATATTTTTTGTGATCTCGGTGATATGGTATCATCATTCCAGGAGCTGTCATTGCAGGAGAGGATTTTCATTATGAAGATTTATCAGGTTGATGCATTTACAGAAAAACCATTTTCTGGAAATCCAGCAGGCTTATGTGTTCTAAATGAGAAGATGGATGAGAAATTGATGCAGAACATAGCTTGTGAGATGAATTTGTCTGAGACTGCGTTTCTTATTAAAGAAGATCAGGGGTATAACCTGAGATGGTTTACTCCAAACTCAGAAGTCGATTTATGCGGGCATGCAACACTAGCAAGTGCCCATATTTTGTGGGAAAAAGGATATTTAAAGAAAGATCGAGAGGCAAAATTTAGCACAAAAGGCGGTCTATTGACGGCAAAAATGAATGAAGGTTGGATTGAATTAAATTTTCCGGCATTACCTGAAAAAAGAACGGAAACCCCGTTAGAGTTACTGGAAGCGCTTGGAGTTGAAGCTATCTACGTTGGAAAGAGCAAGTTTGATTACTTGATAGAAGTTGAATCCGAAGAGATAGTTGCAACGCTGAAGCCCGACTTCATGAGATTGTTGAATGTTCCAGCGAGAGGAGTAATTGTTACAAGCAAATCCAGAAAGTATGACTTTGCGTCAAGATTTTTCGCACCAAAAATAGGTGTATCTGAAGATCCAGTTACAGGATCGGCTCACTGTTGTTTGGGACCCTACTGGCAAAAAAAGATGAACAAAGATGAGTTTGTTGCTTATCAAGCATCTGAACGTAGTGGAGTCCTAAAAGTAAAAGTTGTAAATGATCGGGTTTTAATTTCAGGGAAAGCAGTAACTGTGCTTGAAGGAGAACTATTAATATAAAATAGAAAGTGTCTTTCTTTCGTTTGGATTAAAAAAGATATATAAGTATAAATGAATTTAACTCATGGAAAGTATAAATCAAGTCCTTTATTTGTAATATATTGTTTATTTAGGCCTTTTACTTTCATCGGGTTCTTCTTCTATGTTTATTTGTTCTGCAGTATCTTCTCTCATTTCTTTTATTGATTCTAGTTTATCTATTAATTCTCTTTCTTTATTATCATTCTTTACTTTTTTTGCTGGCATTATTTCACCTCAATAGTTTGATGTCTGCTAAAGTAATAAATATACTGAAATACTTATTGGTACTGAATTTTTTTGCTCATACAAACCCACGTTTATGTTAAATAGAAAATTAATGGCATAAAATACTATGATATTTTTTGCAATTACTACTTTACATTGTCTCAACTTGCGAACAAGGAATACAAGTTCTCTAGGAGTTGTTTTTTGATTTGGTGTTACAATTTATGTATTGATTCGATATTATGTAAATTACTTAAATGCTAGGAGTTTTCAGGCGTGAAAGATTTTCCGGAGTTTATGAAAAGTAAAAGGAATCATATCAGCAGTAAGGAGCAAAATACTGAGGACATTGACGGTTATTTTTACGAAGGTGCAGACGGCAGTCAAATGGCGTTCTGGACCTGTTATTCGGACAGAGCTTCTAAGAAACATGTTCATGAATTTGATGAGTACATGGTTTGTGTTAGTGGCCAGTATACAGCAGTATTGAATGACGAGGAATTTGTTCTTAATCCAGGAGATGAATTATTCATTCCAAAGGGAACAGAACAGTGGGGAAAGTGTATTGCAGGCACGAGAACTATTCATGCATTTGGGGGAAAAAGGATTCAGAGAGCTGAAGAATAATGAATTTCCAGTTGACCTTTTTATATAGTCTTCATATTTAGTTTGGTAATATTATTTAAAAGATAAAGGTATTTTGGAAGTTTAGTTTGTACCTTCTACATTTTGTTTTCCATTATCATAACTGTTAACTGTACTCTTCAGTTTATCCGCGTAGTTGTATATGCAGTCCAAATCTTCAAGGGAAACTTTTTCTTCATCCTTATCTCCATTAAACAAGCCCAAGTATTTTTGTTTAGTGTTGAAATACATACGGCAAATTGGCTTTCTGTTATTATCATCCAATAGTACACCGCAATAAGACTTCCTGTCTCTAATAGCAATCCTTTTTAGATCTAAGCTATCACGAAGAATTGCTTTTATAATATAGTAACCTTCTAGCTCTTCTTCAGTTGTTACAATTCCTTCGGAATTATTATTTAAAATCTCAGATGAAGATGATTCATTACCTTCGCTCAAACCTAAGGCTTGTACGTATTCCATTGAATTAGAAGAAAGTGAATCCTCAGACATAGCAAACTTTAACCTATCGTTTATCCTGTCATTGATGAATTGATTGAGAGCATTTTTTGTAAGGACCGTAAATCTTTCACGGACGTTTTGAGTAAAAGGAGCATTGTTTACTTTTTTAGCAAAATATTTAACAAATTCCTCAGAAGGAGAATTAATTTCATTAGCAAGAATTAGCTTGATTTCCTTTGTATATCTTAACTCACAGGCTACATTCGCCAAATCATCAATATTAAAGGATTCTTTCTTAAATCTTTTAAATTCGTTTATTAAAGACTCTTTAATATCCAGTAAGTTTATTTCCAAAAATGACTTATCATCCATTTTATTTGGAGTGTCAATATCTGTATAAAAACGATATACAATTCCATTTGTTAAGATTCCAATTTTTGCCTCACTTACACTAAAATATCTAAACAATTGAGAAGCATATTCTTTATCCAGATCAGCATCAATATTTTTACACTCGATCAGTATTATTGGCTTACCATCCTGAACAATAGCGTAATCAACCTTCTCACCTTTTTTTGTGCCGTAATCAGTTGTAAATTCAGGAACGACTTCAGTAGGATCAAAAACATTATATCCAAGTATATTTAAGAGAGGCATGACAAGGGCATTTTTTGTTGCTTCTTCAGTTTTTATACTCTCAGACAACTTTGGAATTTTAGAAGCTAATACTTTTATTTGATCTATGAAATCCATTATTTCAATACTCCTTGGTGAAAATTCATAAATGTCTAAAAGTATCACACTATTCTTGTAGATATATTTGATGCTGTGTTTATATATTTACTAAAATTTCCACTATAGTTTTTTGTTTTCTGTATTCTTAGGAAGCAGCTTAATACTTAACCTGCTATTTTTCCTGACTTACATTACTCTATGTAGATATTTTCGGATAAAATTCTAACTAACAGCTATATAATTTGGATAACTGAGGCAATAATTTAGCAAAAGTCAAATAAAAGTATTACATTCAAACATTAAAAAACGAACTGAAGTAAGATTAAAGGCGAGGATGTGAATGGAATAGAACTAAGAAAGAAAAAAAGTATATCAAGTACGTTAATTCGTTATGTTTTTGGAGTCTTCTTTTTACTCTCAAGCGTAGCTTATTTTTCATCTTCTTTTACTACTGGTTTGCTTTTTCTTTTGGCAGGTATTGTAGCAATTCCACCTACGGCAACTCAATTAGAAAAGAAATTGAACATTTCAATGTCCGGCACAATAAGATTTTTTGTCGTATTCCTTTTAGTGATTGTAGCTTCTGCCTCAATGCCTCATATAGATTCAACGACAGGACTCAATAATAGTACTAATG
>Ga0207800_1000147_pt1 | contig 24743 bp, 22 predicted proteins | sample LuqExpMetageno11_FD_187769 | JGI IMG/M metagenome (GOLD analysis project Ga0207800, IMG submission 187769) | Tropical forest soil microbial communities from Luquillo Experimental Forest, Puerto Rico - Sample 11 (SPAdes) | ecosystem: Environmental > Terrestrial > Soil > Tropical forest ... | reverse complement strand
ACAAAGAACGCCAGCGTGCCACTGCTGTTCGCCAGCGGCGTCTGTCCACAGAGCGTCTATCCGCCGGCCGACCCGCTGCAGTTCTGCACCACCGGCTATGCCTCGCATTTCGACAGCCAGGCCACCCTCGACTTTGTTAAGGCGACTGCGAAGGCGCCCGTGAAAATTGGCTTTTCGGCTATGGCAATCCCCCTGTCGCGCGGCGAAATGGATTATGCGCAGGATTTGTCAAAGACGATGGACATGACCCCGGTTGACGAGGAGGTGATCCCGCCACCGACCGCCGATTACACGCCCTTCGCCACCAAGCTCAAAGACGCGGGGCCAAACTGGGTCTACTCCTGGGCGCCATGGGTGACGCAGGTGCGTACCCTGGAGGCGCTGCGCAAGCTCGGCTGGCAAGACGAATTCATTGCCTGGGGACACATTGAAGCCGAAGGCGATCTAGCCCGGCTGAAGGACGGTAAGTTCTTCGTGGTGAACGCCAACGCGTTGTTCCAGGATGCTTTGCCGATACACAAGGAAATCGAAGAGGCGGCCAAGAAGGCCGGCTCCAAATATCCAGCGCAGACAATGGCGGAAGGATGGATCGGCGGTATGGCTATCGAGGCTGCGCTGAAGGGTGCCGGCTGGCCGGCCGATGCAATCAAGGTGCGCGCGGCCATGGAGAACCTGAAGATCGACACCAAGGGCTTGCGCGGCGGCTCGATCGAGTGGAACAAGGACAACCACTTCCGCACGCGGTTGTACTATCGCGTCTACCGCTGGTCGGGCGACAAGATCGTCCGAGTGCAGGACTGGAAGACCTACGACGTAAAATGAACCGTTAGCCGCAACCCGAGCCACACGCGGCGTCCGGCTCGGGCCTCAGCATCACGCCCTGCAACGAACAGACCGGCCGTGCAGCTCGTCGTCAATATCGTGGTGCTTGCCTCGATCTACGCACTGATCGCCTGCGGCTACGTGCTGATTTACCGGGTCAGTCGCGTCCTCAACCTCGCCCATGGCGAGCTGATGATGCTGGGAGCCTATCTGCTGCTGGCGACGGCATCATTGTTCTCCGGGCATCCGGCGATGGCGCTGGCTGCTGCCGCGTTGCTGAGTCTGCTCACGGGCGCACTGGTTTACGTCTTCCTGATGCGCAAAATGACGGGGGAGATGGTGCTGGCCGCCATCCTCACGACAGTCGCGCTCGGCATCCTCATTCGCGGCGTCGTGGTGCTAATCTGGTCGGCGCAGCAGCAATATCCGGCGGTGGCGCTTGGTGTCGCCAATCCTTCGCTGTCGCTGCTCGGTGGCGCGCGCATCTCAATTTGGTCGCTCGCGCTGGTGCTGACCAATCTCGTCGTCTATTGCGGCCTTTTCCTTTTCCTGAACTTCAGCCGCTGGGGCATGCGCATGCGCGCCGCCGGGCAGAACCCGTTGCTGGCGGCGCAGCGCGGAATCAACCTGCATGGTGTCTATGCCCTTGCCTGGAGCCTGTCGACGCTCACCGGGGCCCTTGCCGGCATCCTGATGGCGCTTGACTCCGGGCTGACCACCAGCATGCCGGTGATCGGGCTCAAGGCATTTCCCGCAGCGCTGGTCGGCGGGCTTGACAGCCTGGCCGGCGCGCTGCTGGGCGCGTTGATCGTGGCCAGCGCCGAGGTGCTGCTGATCTATTACGTCGACCCGCTGCTATCCGACGTCGTGCCGTTTCTGGTGCTGATCGCCATGCTGATTGTGCGGCCCTGGGGCCTGTTCGGCACCCGCGAGGAGCTTGACCGTGTTTAGGCCGGCGCCTCGCGCAAGCGGCTATTTCCGCACCGACTACGCCCAGGACCTTGCACTCGTTCAGACGCGGGCCGAACGCGTGAGTGTCGTGGTCGTTATTTTTCTCCTCGCCGGCTTCCCCTTCCTTGCCTCGCCATTCGCGCTGGATCTCGCCTGCCAAGTCTTCCTGGCGTCGATCGGTGCACTGTCGCTGATGCTGCTGACCGGCTATGCCGGACAGATTTCGCTCGGCCATGCCGGGCTGATCGCCGCTGGCGCCTTCACCACTGGAATCCTGGCGCGCGAGATCAATGCACCGTTCTGGATCACGCTGCCGGCTTCCGCGGTGAGCGGCATGCTTCTCGGCTTCGTGTTCGGCCTGCCCTCGTTGCGTTTGCGCGGGCTTTACCTTGCGGTGAGCACGCTGGCCCTGCATTTCGTCGTCATCTATCTCGGCGGCGAATACGAAACCAAGCGCGGCTTCTCCACCGGCATTATTGTCGAGCCGCCAAGGCTCGCTGGTTTCAAGCTGAGCGACGGCCGCGGCTGGTACTTCGTATTGCTGATCGCCGCGGCGCTGAGCCTGATCGTTTGCATCAATCTGCTTCGCAGCCGCTCCGGCCGCGCCTGGCGCGCTGTCCATGCGCGGGAACCGGTGGCGGAAGCGCTCGGCATCAATATCGCCGGCTACAAGCTACTCGCCTTCATCATCTCGTCGTGCATGACATCGGTAGCCGGCTGTCTTTTCGCCTACTATCGCGGTTTCGTTTCGATCGAGGCCTTCGATCTGTTCCTGTCCATTCAATACGTCGCAATGATCATTATCGGCGGCATGGGCTCGTTGCTCGGCGCTCTGCTCGGCGCCGCCTTCGTCACGCTGTTTCCTTATGCCATCGAGGACCTGCTCGGACTGCTGCCGGATGTGCAGAAGCTGGCTGGCGATATTTTCGCCGTGAATTATGCCGCCTTCGGCGTGGTGATGATCCTGTTCCTGGTGCTGGAGCCGCTCGGCCTGGTCGGTGTCTGGCGACGTATGCAGAATTACTTCCTACTTTGGCCCTTCAAACACCGGCCGTTGGCGGGGTTGCGAAAATGAGCGAACTGCTGTTGCACGTCGAGAAGATGGAGGTCGTCTACAAGCGGGTCATCACCGCCGTACAAGGCGTCACCATCTCGCTGGCGCCGCGGCAGATCGTGGCGCTCCTGGGCACTAATGGCGCCGGCAAAACCACCGCATTGCGCGCCATTTCGGGCTTTCTCGGCCTCGACGACGCCCGCGTGACGGAGGGCGCGATCACCTTCGACGGCGTCCGCATCGAGAACCGGCTGCCGCATGAGAACGCGGCGCGGGGCATCGTGCTGGTGCCGGAACGGGAGAAGGTATTTCCCAACCTGACGGTCGCCGAGAATCTGACCGCGCCGGTGGCACGCAACGAGACCACAGCCGAACGAACGCTGCTCACAGAACGCGCTTATCACTTCTTCCCGTCGCTGGCCGAGCTGCGGCACCGCACCGCCGGTTTTCTGTCTGGCGGCGAGCGGCAGATGCTGGCGATTGCCGGAGCGCTCATGTGCCGGCCGCGCTTGTTGCTGGTCGACGAACTGTCGCTGGGTCTGGCTCCGGTCGTGGTGCGGGACCTCACCCGCCGGCTCACGGCCATCCGCGACGAACTCAGCATTGCCATCTTACTGGTTGAGCAGAGCGCCGCCGCAGCGCTCGAAATCGCCGACTACGCCTATGTGATGGAGAACGGCCGCGTCGTGCTCGATGGCGATCGCGAACGGCTCAAGGGCCACCAGGACGTACAGGAGTTCTACCTCGGCCAGGTTGCCGGCGAGCGCCGCTCCTACCGCGAGATCAAGCAATATCGCCGATCACGGAGGTGGTATGGCTGAGCTCGCGGTCGAGCACCTGCGGCTGCGCATCGGAGGTCTCACCGTCCTCGATGATATTTCCTTTTCGGTCGAAGGCGGCGAGCTGTTTGCGCTCATCGGGCCGAACGGCGCCGGCAAGACCAGCGCGCTTAATTGCATCAGTGGTATCTATCGCGGCAGCGGTGTAATCCAATTACGCGGCGCCAACATCGGCGGACGGGCGCCGCACGAGATAGCGCGCCTCGGGCTCGCGCGAACGTTCCAGCACGGCGAGCTGTTTGCGCAGATGAGCGTGCTCGACAACTTGCTGGCCGGACGACATGCGCGCATCCATACCAATCCATTGGCGGAAATGCTGTTCCTGCCAAGTGTGAGGCGCTCCGAAATCGCCCACCGCCAGGCCGTCGAGCGCATCATCGACCTCGTCGAACTCGAGCGTTACCGGCATGCGTTGGTCGGCGCTCTGCCCTTCGGGCTGCAGAAGATCGTCGGCTTCGCGCGCGCCCTGGCGTTGGAGCCGACTGTCATGTTGCTCGACGAGCCGTCCGCCGGGCTGAACCGCGAAGAACGCGAGGACTTGGCCCGCTTCATCCTGCGCATCAAGAACGAGCTCGGCATGACGATGATCTGGATCGAGCACGATATGCAGCTGATCGCCGACCTCGCCGACCGGATCCACGTGCTCGATTACGGCAAGACGATCGCTGAGGGTACGCCCGATGTCGTCCTTGCCGACCCGAGGGTGTTGGAAGCCTATTTAGGCACCCCGCGCGATGCGGCAGGTACATGAGACGAGCCGGTTTTGCGAGGGCTGGTGGAGGGAGGGCGACTGAGGCGGTTTTGAGATCATGCTTCGCAATATCAAGGCCGATTGCACTTAACTGTTTACACGATTGGCTTCTCCCAATCGTGGCGCCGTAAGAGCGCCCACTTTCATGGCACTCACGTGCCGGTGGAACTCCCCATCTGTTTAACTTTCACACGCCGAAGACTAGGGCTCCTTCTGCAGCCGGGTTTCTTTCAGGTATTCATGCGCCGGGTCGAGCGGACCTTCGGGGAAGTGCATGCTGAGGTCACGCATTCTATCAAAGGAATTGTCCCTGACCTCTTTCTTCGGAAGATAGAACTCAAGTCGATCCAACGCCTGGTGCGCTGCCTCTGCACTTGCTTTAGACAGAAAACCGCCCGAGCCTTTTTCGTGAAGCAGCAGCAGCCGTCGGAAGCCATTGATTGCGAGCCAGTGGATCGTGCGAAGTTCTTCTAGAGAGAGATTTTGACCTGCCTTTCGTTGACCGGCCTCAAAACCGCGCTGGTAGAGTTCTCTCACGACCTGCACAGTTACTGCGGCGCCAATCGCACTGCCCAAAATTAGCAATCCCAGCGCCAATCCAAGCGATATGTCCATGCAATCACCCCCATAGTACCCGCGCAGGCGCAGCTATCAGCGCGGGAGTGTTAATAGAGAATGCTATGTTCCGGAATCGGTTTTTGAGCCGTCTCGACGTAATTTTTGAGCAGGTACCCGTCGCCTGATCATAACGGATCTGTCTAAATGAGCGTGCAAGCTTGAAAAGGCCCAAGAACACGAGGAAGATCCCGAGTTTTGAGGATTTGAATGGTCGGGGCGCAGTAGGAAGTTGGCAGCCGATAAAGGAGTACCTGCGATGCTGCAGCAGCGAGCGGTAAGCAAGGTCCGAGAGCTCCCCGAGATTACGATCAAAACGGATACCCGCGACATCCTCTCACATGCGACCATGCAGGCCGAGGAGCTCGAGGACTACTTTCTGGTTGACATCGACGCTCACGTTACCGAGACGCAGTTCTGGCCGGAGATCATCAACCTGATCGACAACGACGTGATCCGCCAGATGGGTCAGGCGATGATGGCGCGGCCGGGCACCACCACGGCGCTACTCAACGCCCAGCCGGGCACCCTCTTCCAGAACGTCTACGGGCGCATCCCCCACCAGGTGGCCCTGGCCGAGGCAGTTGACGGCAGCGAATGCCACCACTTCACTGAGTTGGCGCGCCGCTCCATGGATGCGATGGGTCTCGACTACCAGGTAGTATTCCCGACGCCCATGCTGGTGCTCGGCATGCACCCCCAGGACGACATCGAGGCCGCCGTCGGCCGCGCCTACAACCGGTGGCTAATCGAGCGCATTCTGCCCCAGGACGAGCGCATCAAGGCGCTGCTCTACCTGCCCTTCAATACCCCAAAGGCTTGTCTCGACATCGTCAGGGATTTCGGTGAGGCCAAGGGCGTAATTGGCTTCGCGGTTACCGCTACGCGTAACAAGCCCGTCCACCACGACCAATACATGAAGCTCTATTCGTTGATCGAGGAGATGGGCAAGCCCCTGGGCTTCCATTCAGGCTTCCACTGGGGCGACCCATCGTTCCTGCAGCTTAACCGCTTCATCTCCATGCACGCTATTTCCTTCGTGCACTACAGCCTCATCCATTTGACAAACTGGGTGATCAACGGGCTTCCTGAGCGTTTCCCAAAGTTGAAGGTAGTCTGGATCGAAAGCGGGCTCGCCTGGGTGCCATTTATTATGCAGCGGCTGGATCATGAATTCATGATGCGCGTGTGCGAGGCACCCATGCTAAAGCGGCCGCCGAGCGAGTACATCCGCGAGATGTACTTTACGAGCCAGCCGCTGGAGAGGAGCAATATGAAGCTGCTCGAGGCCACCTTCCATGCCATGCATGCGGACACGCAATTGCTTTTCGCGTCCGACTGGCCGCATTGGGATTTCGACGCGCCGAGCGCTATCACCACGATCCCCTTCCTGAGCCAACAGGGCAAGCGCAACATCCTCGGTCTGAATGCGGCTCGCGTGTTCAACCTGGAAGTAAAGCGGATGCGGCCGCGGGCTCGAGACGTACGCGCTGCTCGATCGGGGGAGGCGTAAAATGCCGAAGAGAGCAAAGTTGACCCCTGCGGCGGCGAGCCCCGGTGCAGAATTCGGAAGCATTGCTGCAGCGTTCGTGGAGGTGGCTGACCGTGCGCGGTCGTGCGCCGCGGCTTCACGCATCGCCAGCGACCAACTCGAGCGCGTGCTCACGGCGGCGATCAAGCTATACGCGGCCAACGCCGAGTCCGAGGCGGTGCCGTCTCCGCCGGTGTCGGCCGACAAGATCACGCCGACCGAAGTCGTCGTTTTCGTCACCGAGATGATGCGAGCGGTCGATCTCAACCTGTTCGACCTGTCGATGTGGTACCGCCGCGCGAGATAACATCCCGAGGTGTGCCCCATGAAGGATGTCGTAATTGGCAAGGCGCCCGCCTTCCCGGATCCGGGCCGCAAAGTGGTCGAGGTCGACGGCACGGAAGTTGGCGTGTTTTGCCGAAACGGCAAATTCACTGCCTTTGAAAACGTCTGTCCGCACATGGGAGGACCGGTGTGTCAGGGCAAGATCATCGCCCGCGTGCAGGAGCTGATCGCAGATGACAAGACCAGCCTGGGTCTGGCCTTCTCCAAGGATCAGGCCAACGTCGTCTGCCCCTGGCATGGCTACGAATTCGACATCGGCACTGGGCAGCACCAAGGCAATCCGCGCATGCGGCTACATCCGGTGAGGATCCAAGTTGTTGATGGTGACGTTGTCATCACCCTGCCCGAGGGCATGCGCAAACGGATTGTCCGCGCTCGCTCGGGCGCAGAGCATGAGTGAAATCCTTATACGCTGAACTTGAATCGTGCGGACTCCCCCGCACCGCGTCGTAGCGGTTAGCATTGATCGCGTTGAGATGGCGCACAACCACGATGCATAAGGCGAAGAACCGTCGCTTTAGCAAAGCTCGGTTAGCGTCTCTGGTAGTTTATGCAGCCGTTCGACCACGCCGTGTTCGCCGATCAAGTAGTTATCGCAGATAGTGTTGAAGATTCCTCTCGAGACGAAGGAGGGATGACAAGTGATGTTCATGTTGGCCTCGATAGCCAAAGGCTCGTCGTAGCGCACCAAGGGCCGTTCGACGAGATCATATCCCTGGCCGTGGCAATAAAGCCGCTGCTCTTCGGGCCTACCAAACTTGCGCAGGAACGCGTTGTGAGCGTCCCAGATGCTCTTGCACGAAGCCCCAGGTTTCAACTGCTCCAAGGTAAAGCGGCGTGCATCGAGTAGAAAGGCGAACTCGTCCTTCATGTCCTTGGTCGCCTTGCCCAGGACGCAGGTCCGACTGATCTCGGTGTAGAACCCGCCAGGGCCATTGCTTTCGATCAACAGGGTGAACATGTCGCCGGGCCGCAGAGTCCGGTTTTGCAAGTGCCGGTTGCCCCAATAGGTCGGCTTGCCCGGGGCGTGCGAGCAACAGAGGAAAAGTCCCTGCTCTCCACCATGGTCAAGCACGTAGTGTTCGGCAATCGCCGCAATCTCGATCTCTCGCTTGCCCGGTGCCACCGCCTTTATCGCGGCCTCCATGGCAGCATCTTGCATGGCTGCGGTACGCCGGATATGGCCGATCTCCTCATCACTCTTGATGACCTTGATCTGGTCGACCATCTCAGTTGCATCGACGAACGTGCAACTCGAAAGTTTGCCACTCCGAAGGCTCTCGACGAAGGAAACCGGAAGCGTCCCACGTCCAACCAACCCAATCGTCCCGCCGGCATAGGACGCCATAGCCTGCTCGGCGAGGTTTGCATCGTAAGTCAAGGTATAGTGGGCACTAACGAAATACGGAGCGCCAAGAATTCTCTTTACCCCTCGCCGGTAGCCATCACCTTCAGGGGGTAGTTGCTGGTCATCTCCAAACCTTGATTGGATAATGACCGTCATACGATCATCACGCGGAAAAATAACTGTGCCCGGATATCCATGGGTGGCTGGAACGTCGGTAAAGTACTTCACATATCCGCCCATGAAGTCATTGTTATTCTGCATGACAAGGACGTCGATTCGACGCTCCTTCATCGCGGCACGGATGGCATTCCAGCGACGCTCTAATTCCGCGGTTGCAATGGGATAATGAACTCGTTCGGCCTGAATGCTCATTAGATGCTCCTCTAGGGTTCAATATGCGTAGGGGACGTGCCCCGACGGCGATTGAGGCGCGAGTGATAGCGGGCTCAAGACGCCGCAACCGCAATTTGCTCCGACAGTTTGCAAGCAGCTCATGCGTCGATTACTTTCGATTCCGTTCGCAAGATTCCTACCAACAGGAAAATCGGTCAAAGCATGGCACCCAGTCACTCTCTTGAGGATTTGTACGGCCGTCCCGGATTTCTTTTGAAACGCTGCCACCAAGTAGCCGCCGCAATATTCCTCGATGAATGCAGCGAGTTTAACGTGACGCCTTCCCAGCATGGTTGCCTGCGTGCCCTGCACGAATTTCCCGGGATCGACCAGATCGCTCTCGGCCGCTTGGTCGGTCTCGACCGCTCCACGGCGGCTCTCGTGATCAAGGCGCTTAGCCAGCGCAAGTTAATTGAGCGCGTCGTCAACCGATACGACAAGCGCAGGATGCGGCTCAAATTATCCGCCGCTGGCGAGCATCTCCTGCGCGCAATTGGTCCGGCGGCAGCGCGGGCGAGGGATCGGGTTTTGCGCGGATTACCGCGCGAGTCGCGAGCTGCATTCCTTGAAATGCTAAAGGTCTTCCTCGCCGGCCACGATGCGCTCATTGATGTTCACGACGTCCTCGCCGGGAGCGTGAACGCGCCCGAAGAGGCAGAGCTTCCACGCCGGCACGAAAAGTGGCGGCGCGCGGGCATTTCAGGATCATAGCGCGCTTTTGCCGAGACTCGTCGTGAGAAACGCCGAATATGCATTCTGGAGCACAAGGGCGTTTCTCTGCACGCCCGAAGCGGCATTCGAGACTCGATCACTCAACGTGACGACCTTGCCGTGGCCGAAGTGGCAGATAGATACCGGCCCGGATCGTAGTGTATTTCATAAAGAAGTCGCCGAGCGCTGAGAACAAGCCGATTGCCGCCAATATGCCGACGCTGAGCGGCGCGATATGCCCGCTGAGCAGCGCCAGTGGCACCACCAGGCCGATCAGCAACGTGCCGCCGTAGAAGTATACCGCCATGCGGCCCGCTAGCATTTCGCGCACGGAACGGCGTGCTGCCGGGTTGCCGCCGGTAAGCGCGCCCTGAATTTCAAGTGCAAACAGGACGATCACAACACCGGTGACAGCAATCCAGATGGTGACCAGACTCGTGGCGTCCACGCTCGGCGCGTTGAACAGCGCCATGGTTACGAGCAGCGCGGCGATGCCGCCGCGCAACGCGTAGGCCATGTAAAGGACTGGATGTAGCGGCGAGTTCCAGAACGGGATGCCCTTCGACGCCGTGTAGACAAAGCCCATATACACAATGAGCACCACCATGCCGAACGCCGCCATTCCCCAGCCGAGGTACCCGAGCATGGAATCAGCAGCCCATGGCCAACCTGTTAGTACGAGAGGCGGAAGGTAGAGTACGCCCCCGACGAGGAATAGTGTGAGCCCGACGAACCCGCGCGAAATCCAGGCGGTGCGGACATGGCGCACCATCCGCCAGAACCGTTCGGGCCGGCCGAGGAAGGCCAGGTGCGCGATGCCACCGCCCCCAGCCAACAGAAATCCAGCAACGAGGCCGGGAACATAATTGAAGATTATGCCGAACAGCCACGCTCCTGCGGCGACACCGACGAGGAAATGTCCAATCACCAAGAACACACCGCGGCCTTCGCCCCATTCACGCTGCGGCCGGTAATCACGACGCAGATCCTCGATCAGTTGCTCGTACTTGGCGCTGATTTCGGTCATCAGGGCCTCCTCATGCCGGTAAGTAATACACCGATGGGCCGGTGCCGACTTCGGGATGAAGCGTGAACCCGCCGCGTTCCTTGATCAGCCGCGATACTTCGCTCGTCGGATCATCGAGGTCGCCGAAAATGCGGGCCACGGTTGGACAATTGGCGACACACGCTGGCGGCTTGCCTGCGCGAACGCGGTCGCGGCAGAAATTGCATTTCATTACTACGTTCGACGGGTGCGGTGCTGCCCGCGCGGCCTCATACGGTGTCGCGCCTTGCGGATGATAGTGCGGGACCTGGTCGTTGAAGTAGCGGTTTGTATAAGGGCAGGCCATCATGCAAGAACGGCATCCGACGCACAGATCGTGATCGATATCGACAATGCCGTCTTCTTCCCATTTGAAGCTGGCGCCGGTCGGGCACGCTTCGACGCACGGCGGATCCTCGCAATGGTTGCAAAGCACCGGCAGAAAAAGATTGCGAACCGTGGGATATTGGCCTTCTTCGGATTTGAGTACGCGTGCGTAATAAACTCCAGGTGGAGTGCCGTGCTCAGCCTTGCAAGCAAGCTGGCAACCGTAGCAGCCGATGCAACGCTTAAGATCAATCACCATTCCCCATCTCATGGCGTCACCTCTGCCGGCACAATTCGCACCTTTGCGCACAGATCGAGGTTATTGTTGACGGGGCTCACGTGTGCCCAATCGAGTTCGAGTAACTCGTTAAAGAAAACCCCCTTGCCTTTCGCCACCGGCATCCCATCGCTCCAGTGACCACACATCGCTCCAATTCCGATGCCCTCGGGATGAATGGCTTCGGTAAGCTTTAATCGTCCTTTGACCTTGCGTCCTGCCTCGTTCTCGATCCAGACGAGTTGGCCGTCGTGGAGCGCCCTTTTTCGCGCCTGCGCACGATTGATCGCGATCGTGTACGAGAATGGATCGAGCCGCGCCGCTTCATCGAGCCAAGGGTTTTCCATGGTGAAGCTGTTGGTGTGGACGATGTCGCGGTAGTAGAAGGCATAAAAATCGAAATCGGGCTTCTGACAGCAATGCGACGTGCACGGTAGGAAGTCCGGCAACGGCTGGTAATATTCCATCGGAATCTTGAGGCCGCGCGGTTCGGCAATGGCAGCGATCTTGTTGCCGATCGGCAGCATGAATTCCCAGTAGACAGGCACACGCACGTCAACGAAGGGGCGCCAATAGACTTCCGCCGGCTTCTTCTTCCACTTGATGAGGCCCTGCTCCTTAAACCATTCAAGGCCACGCTCAGAACCGAAATTGTTCTTCAACTCGGCGTCACAGATCTGTGCGTAAGAATAACGGGTTTCCCCTTCCAATCGATGTGGCGCCTGGAGTTTGAGCGAGGCATTGTAGGCGGCGTTGAGGTCAGCGCGGAAACCAACCCGGTCGGCGATTTCGAGCAGGACGTCTGCACAATTGCGCTGTTCGCCATCGGGCGGCAGCACCGGCTGGCGAATCGGCCAGCACCATTCACCCACGCCGGCCGGCAGGCTGAAAATGAACGGGAAGTTCGAACGCGAATCGAGCGATTGCAGATAGCTACAGTCCGGCAGCACGATGTCGGCAAAGTTCGATGTCTCAGTGAGGAACAGGTCGAACGACACCATGAACTTATATTTCGCGAGCGACGCCGCAACCGCTTCCTTGTTAGCGATGCTCATCACCAAGTTCGCGCCGAAATTGACCATCACTTCCGGACGGTAGGGCAGATCGAATCTCTCCCACATTTCCTCGCGGTCAGTGGAATCAAGGAACGGCGAAGTCATCCCGAGGACAAACAGATCTTGCAGCCCGAGATTGGTCGGCAACCGTGGCTCTGAAGGCGGATACGGGTAGTGGTAGCCCATCCACATGCCGGTCACCATCAACCCGTCTGGACCGGCGCTCGGGATGTAGCGCAGCTTCCCAGTTTCGGGATGGCCGTGGCAGGCGGGATTGAAACCCAGACAGGAGCCGACCACATCGGCCGCGCCGACAAGATGATTGAGAAGATCGACCGCGTAGAAATTGTAGACCGAGTTCATGTGGCCCTGCGACCCGCGAAAGGCGATCGCCGCAACCGGTCGATAGGGCAGCGTCACACCATCGACCACGATGGTGCTGCCAACACGGGCTTCGGTGCCAAATTCTTTGGCGAGACGGCGTACGGTTGTGGCTGGGATCGTCGATATCTCCGCCGCCCATTCCGGCGTAAACTTGCGCAGATGGTCGCGCAGACAATGAAATGATGGACGGCATGGTGTGCCGTTGACCGTGAACTCCCCTTCGAGCGCCATATCAGCAGCCTTGACATCGGTGTACGGGCGCGCGGTGCTGCTTTGCGCGTCCCAAACAAGTGGCTGCTTCGTCTCGGGATGGCGAACGTAAAGTTTGTCTGGTCCGACCAAGTAGGGCGCGTTGGTCTTTGCTTGGAGATAAGGACCATCGTAGATCCCGAGTTCGTTCACCATCACGTTGCACATTGCGAGCGCGAGCGCGGCATCGGTGCCAACGCGCAACGGCACCCACTCGCTCGCCTTCGCTGCAGCGAAATTACAGAAGGGGTCGACCACGATCATCTTCATTCCGCGGGCACGCGCTTCCGCTGCTTTGCCCATGTTCGAACAGGAGGCATGGCCGGCCGAGTGGCCTTTTGAAGCACCAAAATAGATCGCGTAATTGCAGTGTTCGAAGTCGGGCACGACCGACCAAGAGGCGTGCATTATGCCGCTGATCAGATGGGCACCGTTGCCGCAATGCTGACCGCCACCGGACACCGAGAAATTCGGCGTCCCGAATGCGGCAGCAAATGTCTGGAATGGAATGCGGCTTGCGGTGACTGTGGTGGTGCGCTGGACCACTAACTTACGCGGATCTTCGGCACGCACTTTCTTCAATACCGCACAAATTTCGTCGAGCGCCTCCCCCCAGCTGATCTCTTTCCATTTCGGGTCCTCGTTCAAACCCTTCTTCGGGTTAGTACGACGCAAGGGACGTGTGAGGCGGTTAGGATCGTAGTGAGTCATGATCCCGCTCACGCCCTTGCCGCAGAGACGGCCCTTGCCAACGGCGCTCTCCGGGTTGCCCTCAATTTTTACAACCACCCCATCGACGCGATGCGCAAGAATCGAACACGTGCCATAGCAAAGGGAGCAACTCGAAGGGATCCAGACGTCATCTATCGGCTGAGCCGTTGTGTTCATGACATTCATCATGTTCATGTGAATCTCCCTGCAGCCTCGGCTAGCCGCCCTCGATCGCGACGAGCAAAATCATTTCGATTTCGATTGAATCGGCATTGATGGGGGTTCGCAGATCCTCGATCGGAACGCCCCCAACGAACAGCCGGCAATAGCGGTGCTTGGCACCGGTTTCATCGACTACGCGGGCGAGGAACGCATCGCCCAGGCGCGCGCCCAACGCGGCAACGACCGTAGCGACTGTCGCCGGCTTCGGCACAACGAGGCTTAGCATTCGTTCAGTCGTGATCGATGCCAGCGCACCAAATAACTGCGCATGCACACGGAGGTCGCATGCCGATCCGTGTTCGTCACGGCGTGACTGGACCGCGGGCACCACCGAGGACTGCACGAAGGCCGAATCGACCACCTCGTCCCAACGGACGTTGGTTGGCGCACCGCTAGATAAGGAGGTCAGCATTCTTGCTCGCCTAGCCGCTCAGCAGCCTCTTGCGACACATGACACACCACACATTGCCCTCATTCGCGCGTTTTTGATCTGAATCAAATTTCGGCAGGATTTCCTTGATAAATTTAGTGCCTAGATAATAATCAGACGTCTGTAGAATTTTATAGGGCCTGGGGCTCGGAAGGTCCAGCCGTGAGTGGGTTGGTTTTGGCTGCCAACTCGCGTTTCGTTTGCTTTTTGCTCGACGTTTGCCCTTGAATTCGAAACCACTGCCGCCGATGCTGACATTCGGCTGATCGATTTGCGAAGACGACATTGACCGACGGGGGAGGACTTCGATGAACCTAAGAAAAATCCTACACTTGATTTCCCGTCAGGCCATCCTGGTGCTGGTGCTTGCGGCAGCGGCGGCGTTGCCGGCACACGCACAAGGCGATGCGGCAAATTCCTATCCCAACAGGGTAATCCGAATGATCGTCGGCTTCGCCCCCGGCGGTGGCAACGACATTTTTGCGCGGCTGATCGCGCAAAAGCTGCAGGATATCCTCGGCCAGTCGGTGATTGTCGAGAACAAGCCGGGTGCCGGTGGGCGCCTCGCCAGCGAATACGTCGCCAGCCAATCGCCCGATGGCTACACTTTGCTAGTCGGCGCAGCCGGCGCCATGTCGATCGCTGCGGCGATCTATCCGGACCTGCGTTACCACCCGACCAAGAGCTTCGTGCCTCTGTCGATGATCGCTCACTTCCCGTTGTTCCTCGTCGTAGCGGAGAACGGGCCCGTCAAGTCTGTCAAAGAACTCGTCGTCTGGGCGAAGGAGCACTCCGACAAAGCGAATTATGCAACCACTTCACCAACGTTCACCATTACATCGGAGCTTATGAAACTGGAAACAGGAATGCCAGGCGTAGCGGTTCCTTACAAGAGTAGCGGTGAGATCCTCCTCAGCGTCATGAGTAAACAGACTTCGTTCGGCTTTGTGGACGGCCCGCCGGCAATTCCCATGATTAAAGAAAACAAGGTCCGTGCATTGGCCGTTACCGGATCACAACGTGCGGACATACTTCCGACCGTTCCAGCTATGTCCGAGGCCGGCTATCCGGAAGTGGACGTCCAAATTTGGAGTGGTGTGTTCGCTCCAGCGAACACCCCGCCTACAATCATCAAGAAGCTCGAGGTCGCGCTACAAAGCGCCCTCGAAGATTCGACCGTGCAGAGCAAGCTCAAGGCGATGGGGGTTAACCCCGGCGGCGGCTCGGGTGACAAATTCCGGCAGATGATTGATGCCGACATCCGGAAATATATCGGTATTGTCAAGGCGGCTAACCTAAAATTCGATTAAGGACCCACGCGACCGGGACTGCTAACAATTTCGCTCAGGCTTTTTGTGAAATGACCGGGATCAGTAGATGGGAATCGTACTTACCACCGGTATGAATTACATGCGTCCCCGCGTTGATAGTCTTTGGGTGTCGGGCTAGGACGATCCAGCGAGCGTATTTGTAGATGTCGCTGCCCTGCACGACGACACGCAGTCTTTCTCCGGCGGCAAAGCGTGTCCCAGAGGGCCAAATCTCGATTTCGACGGGTACAGGTACGCGTGGTTTCAACTTGAGCTGTTGCCGATGCAGTAGCCACGGCTGGTACTGAGTCGAGCGCTCGGGATCGAGCTCGCGGTGCGAGGCGCGCAACCAGCCGAGGGCAACCGGCCCGTCTTCCAACGCACTGAAGGCGGCGAACGGCACGTATTTGCCATTGCGGTCGAACTTCTGAATTGCGACGAAGAGATCCATATCATCTGCGCCATCGGCCTCGACCCATAGCCGTAGCTTCATGTAGCCAGTCAGTTCGGTTGTCTGACGGAAGACGTAATCGAATTGCGCGCGCTCATTCCGGTAGGCTGCGGGGCTGCGCGACTCGTCGCCTGGGGCCTCGTAGCGGGCTTGCGAGCGGCTTTTGGCCGGCGCGGTTCTTAATGAGCCGTTGCGCGCATCCAAGAACAACTTCTTGTATTTTGTGCGCGCCAACGGCCATTCACGTTCGTTTCTCGTCTTACCGACGTAGTAACGGTCGCGTACTTCGAGCTGGATCTTCGGCCACTTTACGACTTCACCGTCGGCACCTTTGAGAAACCGGTCGAAGAACGCTCTTTGCTTTTCCACGCTGTCGGGTTGGTGGTAGTTCTCCCATTTCTTGCGGCCGTGTATGAGCAGCCACTTATCCTTCGAAGCGATCCGGTTGAACGCATTTAACGTTCCGCGCAGATGAAGGCCTTGATCTGCCCAGCTCGCTACAACAAAGGCCGGTACCTCGATCTTGGAAAAATCAGCGACCTTGGTGGCCCAATATTCATCAAACAGAGGATGCGCCTTCATCATCTCAAGGATGTCTTCCACCCGGTTCACCGAATATGAGACGGACTTTTGCCATATCGGCGTAAAGAAGGTTTCCGGGATGCCGCCGTGGAAAGCGAATTCCCGGTACATGTCGCTCAAGCCTTCCCACGGATTGATAGCCGCCAGGTGAGGCGGCTGCGTCGCCGCAATCAGCCACTGAACGATCGCGAGGTAGGAGACGCCGGTCAGTCCGACCTTGCCATTGCACCACTCCTGCACGCCAGCCCATTCAACTAGGTCATGGCCGTCGCGACCCTCTTCATGTCCCCAGTAAATGGCGTCTCCTTCCGACTGCCAGGCGCCGCGCGGGTCGACGTTGATGATGGCGTAGCCACGGGGTATCCAATAGAGGGGATCGGGCGCCTCGAAGTTCGTGTATTTCGAATACCACTCGCGTTTGACGCCGCCTTCCTTGAAGAAATATCCGTACTGGAAAGGTCGGTGCTTGCCATACGAACTCCACGCGATGAGTGCAGGGACTTTCTCTTGACCCTCGGGTCGCGTGACGTCGATGTATATTTTCTTGCCGTCGCGCATCGGCACGGCAACATCGTGCTCGATGATCATCCCCTCCTCTCTGGTGAGTTTGTAGCCAAGGCCGGGGTAGCCGTGTTTGGTGGGCGCCACGCCCTCCCGAAATACTCTTTGAAATGACTCTTTCGTCATCGCTGCCCCCTGATTGGATTAGCGCAAAGCGGTTCGGTCGAGCTTGCCGAGCACGTTACGAGGCAAGGCGTCGACGAACTCGATGATCTTCGGTCGGCGGTAGCGCGGCAGATCGTGACTTGCCAAGCAGTAGCGGTTCACCTCGTCAGCGGTGAGGTCCGGGGTGCGACGGACTATCAGCGCCTTGACAATCTGACCCCACTTCTCATCCGGGACGCCGACTACGGCGACATCAGCAATGGACGGATGTTTGGACAGGAAGAACTCGACTTCCTGCGGGTAGATGTTCTCGCCCCCGCTGATGATGAGATTGTCGATGCGGTCGATCGGGAAGATGTAGCCGTCGCTGTCGAGGCGCACGATGTCGCGCGCATACTGCCAACCGCCATTCGCGCGCAGCTTCTCGAGCGGTGTGCAATAGTATTCCGTGATGCTTTGTGGGCCGCGATTGATGAGCTGCCCTTCGCCGGGAATCGAAATGAGCTGATCAGGGGATGTCTCGATACCCTCGGTCTTTATGACGCGCACTTCCTGAAAATAGCTTGGTTTGCCAATGCTCTCCCACTTCGGCTCCGGATCCAGCCCCGTGTGACATCCGGTAATGGCCGTGCAGCTCTCGGTCGTTCCGTAGGTATTGAGCACCTCGCAGCCAAGGGTGCTGCGCACACGATGCAGCAGCGTCTTGGGTAGCGGAGAACCGCCACTGCGCATGAGCCGCAGCGAGGAGGTATCGAGATCGGTCAACTTTCCTTTGGCATCAGCCAACTGGTGCATTTGTGTGGGCACCGCAAAACACTCGGTGATTTTGTGCTGAGCGCTCAATCGCAAGGCCTTGGCAGCCTCATATTCTCCGATCATCACCTGCGCAGCGCCGACAAATAGATAAGCGACGAAGAAGTTCGTGGCGGCGCCGATGACGACGGGTGCGAGGCTCATGCCGACATGACCACGATCCAGGCCCATTTCGAGGCAATATTGGATCGCCGTCAGGATCTGGGACTCGTGGGTAAAGGCGGCGCCTTTAGGCCTGCCAGTGGTGCCCGAGGTGTGAATGACATTGCACAGATCGGTTTCCTTGAGTTCGACCCATGCCGGCTCGCTGACGGGTAATTTCACGCAATCCTCGAAGTGGAGTGCGCCGGCCGGGAGCGGATTGCCCACGCCGATAAAGCGGCAAAAATCGGCATCCTTGATGATCTCGGCGATTTTGTCGCAATAGGTGGAATTGAACAGGACGGCCTTTAACTTCTCCTGCTGCACGGTGTAGCCAAGCGCACCCGCCGACAATCGGTAGTTCAAGCCCGAGGTAACGGCTCCGAGCTTTTGACAGGCCAAAAAGCCAATCGCGAACTCGGCGCAGTTATTCAAGAGCAATCCGACGGTGTCGCCTTTCTTGACCGCGAGGGCAGTCAGGAAGTTCGCAAACTGGTTCACACGCGCATTGAGTTCGCCGTAGGTGTAGCTGCGCTGCTCGGCGATGACAGCCATCCTGGCGGGCCAACGATGCACGTTGCCGGCAAAGCTGTCGCGTAGCGTGCCTAGCATGTGCGTTATCTCCGTATCTTTGCGTCTTCGGTTCTGTTCGTTTCTTTGCGTCTTCGGTTCTGTTATCGACGCTTTGCTTTCTTGTGGTGCAAAGGGTGAAACCGCTGGTCTCACCCTCACACCTTTTCATGGGAGCTAACGTGTGCTCGATGGAAGACTGTATTTCCAAGTCTTGCCGGCAACGTCCATGTCGAGGAGATGCGAGCGGATATAGCCGTCGCCCGAGTCCTTCATGGTGATGTCGTTAAGGCCATGCCAGGACTTCAAGGCATTCAGTGCAGTTGCGATCTCGTCGCGTGCTGTTTGGACGTCGGTTGTTCCATCGATTTTCTTCTCCTGCATGATGCCCATGAGCATCATCGCCGCGTCGTAGGCGAGCGAGGCATTGGCCGAGTTGGCGGGCTTTGCAAGAATTTTTGTTTCATCCGATAACTTGGCGTAGCGTGCAACAAACTCGTCGTGCCCTTTGATTCCCGGTGCTGATTCATTTGTATTGAAACCGATCGTGTGAATGTTCTGCGCTCCGGCAGTCACCACTTGCGGGAAATTGCCTGGCCAGATCAGCGCATTCACCAAGACCGGCGCCTGGAAGCCTTGCGTGTCGAGCTCCTTCAACAGCGCCAACACGTTGGGTGGAAAGGCACTGACGAAGATGGCATCGGGCGCAAGTCCGCGGATCTTGATTGCGGTCGGCGAAAAGTCGGTGGTGCGCGTGTCAAATCCGACCGTATCCAGGATCTGCAAGCCATGCGCAGCCGCAGCTTTCTGAAATTCCTTGATGCCGGAGGCCCCGGAAGCCTCCTTCAGATCGCCGCCGATGGCGATCTTCTTGACTTTGGGAAACTTCTTGACGAACTCGGCGACAACGCCATCCGCTACGTGCCGGCGGAACAGCAGTACCGCCTGATCGGCAAGGCTTTGATCGTCATCGATGACGAGTTGGACCGGGCTACCATTCACGCCTCCCGCCTTGTTGACGTCCTCAACCGCCATTGTGATGCCGATCCGGTACATCGTGCCGTTGGGAGTTTGAAATCCCGAAAGCGGTACGCTGACGCCGATCTTGATCGGTGGCTTGTCAGCGGCGAACAATGCTGGACTTCCAAGCGCGCAGGCCAGCACCGCGCATGCTGCGGCAAAATTCCGTCTGTTGATCATGGCCATTTCCCCATTTGCTTATGTGAACCCGAGATATTGCTTGAACAGCTCACTATCCGCCGCGAGCGCGGCGGCATCGCCCTGCCGTACGATCGCGCCCTGGCGAAGCACGTAGCCGCGATTGGCGAAACGCAACGCGGCATGGACATTCTGTTCGACCAGCAAGATCGCCATGCCGCGTGTTTTGAAACCATGGAGGACGCGATAGGCTTCGCGCACCATGCGCGGTGACAAGCCGAGCGATGGCTCGTCCAGCAATAGGATTTTCGGCGTGCTGATGATGGCGCGGGCCAGGGCCAGCATTTGCTGTTCGCCGCCAGAGAGGTTGCCGGCCGCCTGGTTTTGCCGCTCTTTGAGTTGGGGAAAATGCGAAAACGCATCCTCAACCGCAGCGGCAAAGGGCCGGGTCGAGGGGTAACTGTCGAAGGCAAGTTGGAGATTTTCGAGGACGGTCTGGGTCGCAAGAATTCCGCGGTTCTCCGGCAAATGCAGAACGCCCTCGCGCGCCAGGCGGTGCGTCGCCTTGTGGTTGGTCGGCACACCATCGAGGCGAATGGCGCCGGTCCACGGCAGCATATTGCAGATGGCGCGCAGGAGCGTCGTCTTGCCGGCGCCATTGGCGCCGACAACGGCAACCGCCTCACCGCGGCGAACCTCGAGCGAGCAGCCGCGAAGCCCCCGGATAGGACCGTAGGATACATGCAATTCATCGACTGCGAGCACCGGCGTTTCATTCATCGGCCTCATCCGTCCCCAGATAGGCTTCGATGACATTGGGCTCGGCCAAAACCTCGCCAGGCTTGCCCTCGGCAATCTTGTGCCCGGCATCCATGACCACGAGACGATCCGCCAACCCACGCATCATGGCGACATCGTGCTCAACAATGACCATGGCTTCGAGCAATTTGCGCGAGGCTCTGATCGTGTCGCCCAGCTCCTCGGTTTCGCGCTCGTTCATGCCGGCAGCAGGCTCGTCAAGCAATAACAGCGAGGGCTTTCCGGCGAGCGCGCGAGCAATCTCGAGACGCCGCGCTTCCCCATAGGCGAGCGAGCCGGCCAGCCAGTCCCGTTTGTCCGCCAGGTGAAATTGTTCGAGGAGTGTCGTTGCTGCTCGCACGAAGCGAGACCGGTTACGTATAAAGAGAGAGCGCAGCGGTCGATTGACGTGATCCTTGATCGCGACAAGAACGTTTTCGAGGACGGTCATCCGCCGCAGCAGGCGGATGTTCTGGTAGGTTCGAGCGATGCCCAACCGAGCCAACGCGTAGCTTGGCAAACGAGAAACATCGCGACCCAGGAAGCGAACGGTGCCGTAATCCGCCGGATAAAGCCCGGTGATGACGTTGATGAAAACGGATTTCCCGGCGCCGTTCGGACCCATCAGCCCGAGGATTTCACCGCGGCGTACGTCTAGTGAGATCTGATCGAGCGCAGTCAAGCCGCGAAACGACTTGCTTAAGCCGTCGACAGACAAAATTGACTGCGGGTATACATCCATTGACGCATCGATGCCTAGGTTGATTGCTTGGGTTTTGAGCCGGCCACGACCTTCGTGCGTGTCGTGGCAATGCGAAATGCCAGCAAGCCGTCGGGACGGATCAAAAGCAAACAAAGAATGACGACTCCGAAAGCAGTTGGCCGCCAGGCCTCAAGGCCGCGCACAAACTCAGGGGTCAACGTCATGATCGCTGCGCCGATCGGCGGGCCCCACATATTGTTGGTGCCGCCCAGCACGGCGTAGAGCACGATGAACACCGACAGTACGATGCCGAACTGATCCGGAGAGACATGAATGAGATAATGCGCATAAAAGCTGCCAGCGACGGCCGCCAGAAAAGCGCCGACCCCGAAACAGGTGAGCTTTACATAGATCGGATTGATGCCGAGCGAAGCAGCGCTCAGTTCGTCTTCCCGCACGGCATCGAGAATGCGCTGCAATGGCGATCTCGACAGCAGTGCCAACCCACCACCAACCAGTACGACGAGGCCGACGACGTGCCAGGGTGTCGTGCCAACCATGCCCCCGAAACCCTGGATGCCGCCCACATAATCGATCGATTCGATTACCGCTTTGACCGAAACGGCGATGCCCACGGTCACCAGCATCAGGTAGATGCCGCGCGTCCGTAACGCAGGGAAACCGGCGAGTACGCCAATTAATCCGGCGGCGATTCCGGAAATCAGCGCGGCGATCACGAGCGGAAAGCCAAATTTTACTGTGAGCACTCCTGAAACATAGGCGCCAATAGCCATGAACCCGCCGTTCGCAAATGAGAGGCTGCCGGCGAGCAAGATCACGTAGACGCTCCAGGCGAGGACGATGTTCACCCCGACGAAGACGATATAGTCCTGAATCACGCCCGCACCTCTTTCGAGATCAGCGTGCCGAATAGGCCGGAGGGCCGCATCAACAAGATCACGATCATGAGAAGCCAAACAAAGACGTCGGCGAGTTGTCCCAAACCCCAATGGAAGGCGAGCGCTTCGAGCACACCTATGAGCAGGCCTCCGATCAGGGCGCCGCGGAGGTCACCCATGCCGCCGATCGCCATGATAGCGAGTGCCTTCAGGCCGAAGGTGAAGCCGACATCGCTGCTGGCGTAGCCAGTACGCAACGCGAGCGCGAGACCCGCCAGTCCGGCCATCATCGAGGCGACAAAGAACACCTGCTGATTTATGCGTGTGACATTGATGCCAAAGAGTGCGGCTTTGGTCGGTGACTCGGCGACCGCGCGAATTCTGCGCCCGAGGCTGGATCGGGTGACGACCACATAGAGCGCGAGCATCAACAGCAGTGAGATGACCAGAATCGCAAGTCTGAGCACGACAATTCTGAGACCGCCGATACTCACGGCCGCAGTCTGCAGGGTGCCCGGTAGCGTGACCGCAACGGATTCGGCGCCCCATATCTTCTGCGACAAATCGATGATCACGAGGCCGATGGCAAACGAACTCAGTGCAGCGGTTAAATGAGCATCAGGTGATTGGAATTTGCGGAACCCGATGAACTCGACCACCAGTCCCAGCAGGCCGGCGATTATGGCGGTCACCAGAATGGCGATTGGCAGAGAGGCGCCGAGCGCGATGCTGGCAACGCAAATAAATCCGCCCAACATGAAAATTTCCCCGTGGGCGAAGTTCAATTTGTCGAGCACGCCGAACACCAGTGTGTAGCCCTGCGCGATAAGCGCATACATGCTGCCAAGCACCACACCATTGATGATTTGCTCAGCGAGCATCCGGCACATCCTGCCAAGCTATGCGCCTAGCGCATCGGCGGACCGGAAGTGGCTCACGCAACCCTTCGAAGGGCATAGCCCTCTCCAGTCTGACGTTTCCTCAAATTTGTTGTTTTGCGCAATTTGATCTGCGTAACCTTGCGATACATGCTGATATTCCTCACCTTTGTTGCTCGCAACGATGAGATATGCGACGCCCTGCCGTGTCTTTGACCGAAATCAATCGAACGGGCGCGCGAACCATGACAAGGCAGTTCAAGAACAAACTCGTTTATTCCGTGCCATTACACGCGCGAAAAATATATTCTTACTGCTCTGGCTAATTTGATTCGCTCTTCAAGTGACTGAACCGCATCTCGCCACGCTTAATCCTCAACAGCGCCGCGCCGTCGAACACGGCGGCACAGACGTCGCCGCGGGCGCTCCTCCCCTCCTCATCATAGCGGGAGCGGGCTCCGGCAAGACCAATACGTTGGCCCATCGGGTTGCACATCTTGTTGCAAACGGCGCCGACCCTAGACGCATCATGCTGCTGACGTTCTCGCGCCGCGCTGCTACCGAGATGACTCGGCGTGTGGAACGTATCGTCGCGCAGGTTATGCGCGGCGGGTCCCGTTCCATCGGCGAGGCTCTCAACTGGTCCGGCACTTTTCACGCAACAGGTGCGAGACTATTGCGGGAATACGCCCACGAGATCGGTCTCAATAGCGCGTTTACGATACATGACCGTGCCGATTCCGCCGATTTGCTCAATCTCATTCGCCACGACCTCGGCTTCTCCAAGACCAAAAAGCGCTTTCCGCAAAAGGGGACTTGCCTTTCGATCTACTCGCGCGCCGTGAATTCTGAAGCCCCACTCGAAAGGGTGCTCGCCATCGCCTTCCCGTGGTGTGCGATGTGGGAAGCCGAACTAAAGAAGCTGTTTGCTGCCTACGTGGAGGCCAAGCAGGCGCAGTCGGTGCTCGATTATGACGACCTTCTGCTTTATTGGGCGCAAATGATGAGCGTCCCGCATATCGCTGCGGATGTGTCATCACGCTTCGACCACGTCTTGGTTGACGAATACCAGGATACAAACAGACTCCAGGCATCAATCCTGCTTGGCCTGAAGCCAGACGGTAAGGGCGTAACTGTGGTCGGCGATGATGCGCAGTCGATTTACTCGTTCAGGGCAGCTACCGTCCGCAACATCCTGGATTTTCCGAAGCAGTTCTTGCCAAACGCCGAGGTTATAACGCTCGAGCGCAATTACCGTTCGACCCAGCCGATCCTTTCGGCCGCTAACGCCGTTATCGGCTTTGCCAAAGAACGATTCACGAAGAACCTTTGGTCAGAACGAACGTCATCCGAACTTCCGCAACTCGTGAATGTGCGCGACGAAGTCGATCAGGCCCTCTATGTTGCAGAAATGGTGCTTGAAAACCGAGAAGCTGGCATTCCGCTGAAGGCGCAGGCGGTTTTGTTCCGCACTTCGCATCACAGCGGCCCGCTTGAGGTCGAGCTCACCCGCCGCAACATCCCGTTCAGGAAATTCGGCGGCCTGAAATTCTTGGAATCCGCCCACATTAAGGACGTGCTGGCATTCTTGCGCTGGGCACAGAATCCATCTGACCGCCTCTCGGGATTCCGCACCATTCAACTTTTGCCAGGTGTTGGCCCAAAAACTGCTGCCCGCCTCCTCGACAGCATTACGAAGGACAATGCCATCCAA
>Ga0207800_1000146_pt1 | contig 24887 bp, 22 predicted proteins | sample LuqExpMetageno11_FD_187769 | JGI IMG/M metagenome (GOLD analysis project Ga0207800, IMG submission 187769) | Tropical forest soil microbial communities from Luquillo Experimental Forest, Puerto Rico - Sample 11 (SPAdes) | ecosystem: Environmental > Terrestrial > Soil > Tropical forest ... | reverse complement strand
AAAAACGTCAGTAAATTTTGGTTTTGCTCCTCGTTTCCCCATTAATATATAAAATGTAGTTATAATGTATAATACCAACTGAATATAATAGGAGTGCCAAGAAATTAGAAAAACCATAATTTCCCGGGGACGGACAGTAATGGTCATAAAATGAATCTGGCAATAAACCTGCAATTCGGGCTTCTTGCAAAGGCATTCTCCAAAACTCTGACCTTCTCGCAAAAGCTTGGATTCAACAGTAAAACTTTCATTGAGACCATAATACTCCAATAAGGAACTATATTTCGCAAGGGCCTAAAAATTATAGAAAGCGATTTTGAAACTAGCTTTCTCGCTCAAATCCTGCAATTAGATCTTGAACCCTAATTCAAATTATTATAGGCGTTAATACCTTCCTATATTGACCTGATCACTATTTTTTCCAGATTCTTTTGAAGAAGTCGATGGAGCATATCCGACACCAATACAAGGAGAATTTGGTTTCAGGTGATAATCATGTTTACTTGAATCTACAAAGAGAGGATTTGTATATATGTCAGTGGTTGATGTGCAGTTTTGATAATTACCTGCAGAGTTATTGTATAGACAGTTATTTTCCAGCACAAAAGTATGTGTATCAGGAAGGTAATTAATTACTGCGTATCCTGTCCCATTGGGGTCTTCTGTACGTTTCTGGGTATTTACAATGATGTTATTGCGGACAATTGTTGTATATCCTGTGCCCTTAGGTGAAAGAAGGGAATGATCATCTGTAGGATACATATGGATAATTGCAGCATGATATGTACCATCAAACACGTTATTCTCAATAAGGGTATTGTAAAATCCACTAGTAACTATACCACCTACCCAGTTAATTTTTGGGTTTGTACCAGTACTGTAGAAGATATTGTCATAAATGTGGACATTCTCCGCCTCTTCTTTGGGATATGAATGACCATAACCTATTAGCCAAATCCCAGGTCCGTAAGTGTTGTGGATGGTGTTATTATATACTTCTATGTCGTTCATCACACCAGTCGTTTTCTCAATTTGAATGCCTGGGCCTCCTGCACTCCAGTGGTAGAAAGAATCAATCATATTGTCATGGAATTTAACATGGTTTGAGTTCCAAACTCTAAGACCACTGTTAGTCCTGCAAGTTATTGTGTTATTCCAGGCCTCTATATTCTTACAATTAATGGCATAAAAACCATCATGCCCCAGTTTATATACTCGATTATTGTAATACTGGATATTAGAACTTCTTTCTACTCTTAATCCATCTCCATGCCCATCGTGCATGTACATATCATGAACCTGTATATTTTTAGAATCAAGGAAATGGATCATATTGTAGTATCCGTCTCCATTCTCTTTATCTTCATTATTATCATGATTTCCGTTAATTTCAAAACCTTTTATAGTGATATTATTGTAGTTTTTATCTTGGTCTATTTGTGTGATCAAGGGCTTACCCACTGACCAGTCTGCATTGTCTTCAAGTTTAATTATGGCTGTAGGATCTCCTTCCAAAACAGTATTATTTCCAATTAGAATACTATCTGAGATAACGTATGTATTGGGACCTTTTAGATAAACGGTTGTGAACTGATGGTTTTCTGCAACATATGCAAGAGCTTTATTTATCTCTACTTGGTCGTTACTTCCATCACAGGTGAAATTTCCACTCCCATCAGCAGCAACATAAACAGTCTTATTTGAAAAGGAAAGAGGAGGATTAGATGGTTGCATGGTATGCAGACCGAACATCGCCAGTGCAATCAAGAAAATAAAAAATAAAATGGAAAATCCTATTTTTTTTCTATTTTGCTGTAAGTATCTAAGCTGTTTTTCGTTCAGCAAATACCTAAGCTGTTTTTCATTCAGTAAGTATCTAGGATGTTTTTCGTTCACTTTGTCCCTACTTTTAATTTTAATCTTAATTTTGAAACATTTGCAGTTAATTCTTAATCGAACTTGATAATGCAAACAAATTATTGTATTTCAAAGTAATGAGAAAGATATTAAATTAAAGCTTCTTGTATATTATCTGTAACCAATATAAAAGGCTGCCCTATAGTTTCCTTGACTCGAAAATTGATTTAGAGCCTATCCGAAAAGTAGAATAATATATTTTAGGTTAATTTTGAGTAGTGGCAACACGAAAAAACATACACGACTATGAGATATCTAACGAGTTTTGGACTAAAATCAAACTATTATCACCTCTCCCTAAACCCCAAAAGAAGCCTGGAAGACCTCGAAAAAGCGATAAGAGAAAAATTAACATCAATAAAATCATTCAAAAATACTAAAGTATTGAAAGAAGAACTGAAGAAATTTTCGGAGAAATATACATTTACACATAAAATGTCGCATTATTTAATATGGTGACTATATATCTAAGCACCAGTAAATATAATATGTAAAGTTAGTTTTGATCCTCTAGGCTGTATTTAAAATGGATATAGAAATTTAGTTTGGTTGTAAAAACTTTTAATTGGAGTTGGTTTTTTCTTTTTGGAGAGCAAGATTCAGAACATTTTCACACACTTCTTTACTCTCTATTTTTAGGATTTTAGCCTTTGATCTTTCGGTGGTAACGTTTCCATCCTCTTGCATATAAACATACTTTCCATTTTCAGTTCCTATGATTACAGAGGTGTCTGGGATTACATATACTCCAAAATAATCAGCAAGTTTCGGACTCTCGTCAATATCTAGAGACATAACTGTGGCTTTACCTTCATAATCTGCTGCAACCTTAGCTAAAATAGGCTTTATGCTCTGGCACTCTCCACACCATTGAGCTCCGATTTTCAAAAGAACAGGTCCTTTTTTGAGAGATGTATTTATCTGATCTAGTTGGGTTACATCTACAATAGGGCCCTCTTTCTGTGTTTCCTGAGAATTCGTAGTATTTTCTTGGGTATTCTCAGAATTCGTAGTGTTTTCTTGGGTATTCTCAGAATTCGTAGTGTTTTCTTGGGCATTCTCATAATTCGTAGTGTTTTCTTGGACTTCCTGAGAATTTGTGACATTTGCCTTGCTACTAATACAGCCAGCTGTTAGGATCGCAGCCATAAGGAGAATCAATAGTATAACTAATTTATTCATGTTTGTCGTCTGTTATATAATTTTTTAAATTCTAAACGTGATATAGTTATACTATTCACACCAATTATCTATTTAAATTATATGGGTTCTCATCTATCTTTTTAGCTCTCAAAAAGGCTTGAAATAAGAAAATTAAAGAAAATGATGGAGGAAAGCTCCTCCAAAAATGTGATAGTTCAAAATATAATCAGACAATTTAGTCAACTATTCCGCCTGTATTTGCGGAGTGGACAGAGCGCTGGTACCTAGCAAGGTAACCTGTGATTTCAGTTTTAGGAGGCACAAAGGCAGCTTTCCGTTGCTTAAGTTCTTCTTTAGAAATCTTCAGGTTCAGGGCTCTTTCAGGAATATTGATTTCTATCATATCCCCATCTTTTACAAGAGCAATTGGCCCTCCTTCAACAGCTTCAGGAGAAACATGCCCGATACAGGGTCCACGAGTACCTCCAGAAAAGCGTCCGTCAGTTATCAGGGCTACTGACTCTAGAAGACCCATACCTCCAAGTGCGGCTGTAGCTGCAAGCATCTCTCGCATTCCAGGGCCGCCTTTTGGACCTTCATATCGTATTATCACAACATCTCCTGGTTTCACATTGCCTGCAAGAATACTTTCCATAGCAGCTTTTTCACCATCATAAACCCTGGCAGGGCCTGTATGGATGCGCATTTTCGGATCAACAGCCGCTTGTTTTACAACCGAACCTTCAAGAGCAAGGCTGCCTTTAAGGACTGCAATTCCCCCCTCTGCATGAATAGGTTTTTCAAGCGTTCCAATAATCTCTTGATTAAGCTTCGGATTAACAATTTCCAAGTCTTTCAAATTTTCTCCAAGAGTCTTACCATTAACAGTACGCTGTTCCAGATGAAGTTTAGAAGAGAGTCTTTGAATGATTGCCTGAACTCCGCCTGCTCTGTCAAAATGCAACATAAAGTTTGATCCTCCAGGACGAAGTGATATCAGATGGGGGGTTGCACGGCTAAGTTCGTCAAATTTCTCAAGAGGGAGATTGAGTCCGAATTCATGGGCAAGGGCAGGAAGGTGCAGGGTAGTGTTCGTGCTTCCTCCAACGGCCATATCCACCATAATAGCATTCTCAAAAGATTTGAAAGTGACAATTTTTCTGGGAGTTAGGTCCTCTTTAACCATTTCGACGATACGCTCACCAGATTCCTTGGCAATGCGGACTTTTTTTGCATCCACAGCATGGGCAGTTGCACAGCCCGGAAGGCTAAGACCAAGGGCTTCGGTCATACAGGCCATAGTATTTGCTGTAAACATTCCTGCGCACGATCCAGCTCCAGTACATGCAAAATTTTCAAGCCTTTTAAGATCGTCATCTGAGATTTTACCCACTCTATGAGCCCCTACCCCTTCGGAGACTGAGATGAAATCCTTGTAACTATCATCGATATATCCCGGAAGCATAGGCCCTCCTGTTACGACAATTGCAGGGATATTAAGTCTGCCTGCTGCCATAAGGTGACCTGGAACGATCTTATCACATGTGGGAATAAGGACAATGCCGTCAAACTTATGGGCTTTAACCATAATTTCTATTGTATCTTCAATAATTTCTCTGCTAGGGAGTGAATATTTCATACCCTCATGTCCCATTGCAATTCCGTCGCAGACTCCTATGGTATGGAACTCAAAAGGAACTCCTCCGGCATTCCTTATTCCAGCTTTCACTGCTTCAGCAAGTTTGTTCAAGTGCATGTGACCAGGAATTATATCATTCCAGGAATTGACAACTGCGATAAATGGCTTCCTCATCTCGGAATCTGTAACCCCTGTTGCTTTCAAAAGTGAACGGTTAGGAGCACGTTCCGGTCCTTCTTTGATGATATCGCTTCTCATGTTAGGTCTCCATAGAATTTCGAGGTGAGAATTAAAAGTTATACTATATATACGACTTACGCATTTGAGACTAAATCAAAGAGATTATATGCATTCTTGATGGAATAGAGAGTCCAGCCGTTGAGAATAATTTGTATACTAACCTATTAAATCAAAAGATAGGTTTATTAACCGGCGGCGGTTATTGGAACTGGAAATCACTTATAGAGAATAGCCACCTCTGAGATGATATCAATGGATTCAATGGAAAAAATATTTGGAAAAACTGCACAGATGACAGTGCTTAAAAACCTAATCAAAAATCAGAATGAGCCAACCTACCTTTCAGGAATAGCTGAAGAAACTGGGTTATCTCATTCCAGTGTATCAAGGGTTATCGAACCTTTGGTTGCATCAGGCATTGTTCAAGAAAAACCTCTCGGTAAGCAGATCCGAACTTTCCAGCTAGATATGGAAAATGAGGCAACAAGCGTGATAGTTGATTTTTACAATAAAATCAACGAGTTAATAAAGTAAGTCTAAAAAATAGGAAACATGGGAAGTTAAAGCTTCCCAACTTACTATTTTGGTTTTTTCCCTACAACTTACAAAGGGTTTCTGCAATTCACTGAAATTGTCTTTTTATATATTTTTGTTTTTAGGTAATAAAACTCTAATTATTAGATCATTTTCCAACAGGCATCTGCTTTATGTAGTCAACTACAATTTTTAAAAACAATACTTGATGCCCAAATACCCAGCTGGAAAAGTTGGGTTTTTATAGTAAATTACCAGAAAAGGAATCATTTCAATAAAAGTTAATAAATTATAACCATTCAGACTTTAATCTAAATCTCCACTCTTAGCATTCAGCCAGCAGGCTTCCAAAATAAACTAGAACCCATAAGATTAAATAGCTTTTATCCTTATTTCCCTTGAAATCGGCGCTGGTAAGGTAGATAAAAACAAGATAGCACCAAAATAAATAAAAGACATTATTAGAATAATTTAAGCAACTTATCATTGATTATAGTGCAGATTGATGATTATTCATTCTTATATCTTATTTAATTTCATATTTGGGGCCCCGAGAATGGGGAATACAGTTAAATTTCAAAATCTAAATTGAGGCTTATAAAAATGCAGTACCAGGCAACAGTTAGAATTGAACAGAAAGCAGGTATGCTTGATCCTGAAGGCACTACCGCAAAAAGGGCTCTCGGACAACTTGGCTACCAGGTCAGCAGTGTAAAGACCGCAAAGCTGTACGAAATAGTGCTCGAAGCTGAATCTTCCGAGATTGCAGAGCAGAAAGTTGACGAGATGTGCCAGAAACTTATTGCAAACCCAATCGTCCACAATTATACAATCAATCTCAAGGAACTTAATTGATTTGTGACGGATAAAAGATTGAGATTTCAGAAAAGCCAAAGCTTTGAAAATTGAGGGGAAAAAATGAAAATTGCCATTCTTCAGTTCGGAGGCACAAATTGCGACCTGGACGTTCTTCATGTTCTTAAAGACGTCGTAGGTGTGGATGCCGAGACTGTCTGGTACAAACAGGAAGATCTTACAGGGTTCGACGGAGTTGTTGTCCCTGGAGGATTCTCCTATGGAGACTATCTCAGGGCAGGAGCAATTGCAGCTCGTACCCCAATAATGAACTCAGTAAAAAAACTTGCAGCTGAAGGCAAGCCTGTCCTTGGGATTTGCAATGGATTCCAGATTCTTACCGAAGCCCGAGTGCTTGAGGGAGCCCTAACAACTAACGAATACCCGAAATTCCGGTGTCACTGGACCAACCTCAGAGTAGAGACTGTTGATACACCTTTTACTTCTAAGTTCCGGAAAGGCGAGATTATCAAGATGCCTATTGCCCATATGGAAGGGAAGTTTTATGCCGAAGAGAAAAACTTGGCAGAACTTGACGAAAACGAGCAGGTTGTCTTCCGCTATGTGGATGAAAAAGGAAAAGTAACGGATGCAGCTAATCCTAATGGTTCCCTTGAAAATATTGCAGGAATAGTAAATACTTCAAGGAATATCTTTGGTCTCATGCCCCATCCAGAAAGAGCCTCCGAGGCAATCCTGGGCTCAGATGATGGTCTGCGGGTTTTCGAATCCATGGTAGATTATATTACTGAGAACTTCTGATTAGTTTGACTTTATTCCTTTAATTTTTTTCTTTAACATTATTCTTTAATTTATCTCGAATTATTCTTATTTTCTATACCTGTTTCAAAGACAGAAAAAGTCTCTTATCAATTAAATACAGGATTCAATTTATTATTCTAAGAAGTGAAGTGTCAGCTTTGCGACGTCTCGTTGACTGACAACTCCGACTATTTTATTTTCTTTGTCCGTCACTGGAAGTGACCTGAAACCATATCTGGAAAACATCGCCGTGGCCTCTGCAATACTGCTTTCCGGCTTCAAGGCAATGACACTCTTATTCATTACATCCTTAAGTAGTGCTTCATCATCTGCCTGAAGGATTTCCTTTACATCGATAATGCCCAATAACTTATTATTCTTGCCTACGACATGGATATACATTATTTCATCCTTGTCCTTTGCAATTTTGGGATAATCATTCTGTATAGTCTCTACCTTCTCGTCAGGCTGAGCCATTATATACTTCTCTGTAATGAGGTTGAGTATAGTATCCTGTCGCTTTTCGAGGATAGACTTTATCTTATGGAGATTTCCCTCATCCATTAACTTCATTATCTCTGCTTGATCCTCCAAAGTCAGCACAGCTAACACATCAGCTGCCTGACCAGGGGTCATTCTATCGATCAAGTCCGCAACCTTCTCCTTGTTTAGAGAAGATATTATCTCCCTTTGCATGTTTGGGCCGATTTCTTCGAGAGCATCAGAAGCATGCTCTTCATCGAGCTGATTGATAACAGTAAGTCTCTGTTCATGGTCCAGATCTTCAAGGATCTCTACGATATCCACAGGTGGAAGATCATTAAGCTTCTCTTTCAAGATATTTAGCTTTACGTCACCTGTGAAACTTCCAATGTCAGGGGGTAATGCTTGGACATAAAACCAAGGAATAAGCTCATCTTCGTTTTTATCGGCTCTCTTATGAACCAAATTGGCAAATTTACTAAAGCCTAGCCTCCGGAGACGAGCATCTCTAGAAGGATCTACGTCAGTAATATAGAGTTTGTTCTTCAGTACCATCTTGATATCGTAAACGACCTCAACTTCTGCATCTTCCATATCTAGGATCTTTTTATCCAGAATGAAATCTTTTAGGAGAATAAATCCTTCCGGAATTTTACAAGCGTACTTTTCTACATCGTCGAGATCTACAGTTATCTCTTTTTCACTGAATGTGCTTACATTATCCCATGGTACCATTAGAGAGGGATGGCCAAAAGGTCGACTTATAACGATGTGTGTAGCTACAGCCACCTTACCTGTATTAACTATAATAATATCTAATAACTTTCCTATCTTTTTGCCTTTGAGAAATACATTTGCATTCATCACGTCGCTCAAAAAAAAGATTTCTTTTGATTGTGTTTTTGTGGATCCAACCGTCATACCTTCACCTCCCTCTTATCTTACCAGTGTATAGAATTTATAAACTAATATGATTACAAGCATTATTAGATAAATTCTAAGAGCTAGGAGTGAAATCTTGACCAAAGGTGTCATTTTCAAGCGTGGTTTACTATATTTCTGATTAATCTTCTCTACTTTCCTTTTCCACTCTTTTACTAAATGTATGATTCTCCCCTTCTGAGATATGTCGGCAACGCTATCTGTCATATTTATTACCCCTTTATCTTCGCACATCTTATTCTCGCTCATTTGAACAACTCCGGAAAGACCACACTTAGGGCATAGAGAGTAGAGAGAATAATAATCATAAGCACTATCGAGAAGCCAAATATGTTTTGCACAAGGGTATTTTTATATTTACCCATTAGCTCCTCATTGTTGAGCAGAAGTATTAGAAACACCAGAGCTGCTGGAAGAAGAGTTACAGCTATAACCTGAACAAATAGAGTTATCAGTACCAGCGGAGAACCTGGGAGCAATACTATTATGCCGGCACCAATCAAGCTTAAAAAATAGAAAACATAGAACATCGGAGCTTCTGAAGGTTTGTTATTAATTGAATGAGCCCATCCAAATACCTCTCCCATAGCCCACGAACTTGCCAGCGATATACATATAGCTCCTAGAAGACCTGCATCAAAAAGTCCTATGGCGAGAGCAGAGCCAACAAAGGGGTTATGAACCATGATTGCAGATGCAGCAGCAGCAGCACTTTCAATATCTGCTCCGCCTGGTTTGTAAAGTAATGTAGCAGTGAGAATTATACAAAAGGCTGCAACAATTACTGTGAAAAGTGCACCAGATGCTGTATCGAGTTTTCCAAATAAAATGTCCTTCTCGGTCATACCCTTATCTACTACAGAACTCTGCTGGAAGAACAACATCCATGGAGCTATCGTTGTTCCAATATTGGCCATAAGGAAAAAAAACACATCATTTGTTAGTCCTGTGGGAAAACCTGGTATCAGTCCTTTTGTGATTGCACTAACGTCAGGGTGAATGATCAGAGCTGCAGGGATATAAATGAGGTTAAGTGCACAGAATACAAGTACTATCTTTTCCCAGGTCCAATATCGACCCTGCATAACTATAGCACTCATCAAAATGGCAACACCAATTACTGTTACTACAGGTGGCACGCCAAAAATCTTCAGAGCAGCTGTCATTCCTATAAACTCAGTAACTAATGTGAGAAAATCCACAATACCCAGATCTATTAACGAAAACCAACCCCAGAATGGGCCAAAAGCATCGAATATAGCCTCAGCATGTCCTCGTTTGGTGACCGCACCTAGTCTTACAGTCATTTCTTGAACAACATATGCTACTGGGCCAAGAAGTAATATAAACCATAAAAAATGGAAGCCAAATTTCGCACCTGTTGCAGCGTAAGTTGTAATACCACCTGCGTCATTGTCCGCTACCATTACGATTATGCCTGGGCCTGCAAGTGCTAGATACAAACGCAGCCATTTTATGAACCTACGATATTTATAGTAATAAGATGCACTTTCCATGATCATTCACCTCCGTTCTGGGGTCCATTATGAGATTGACTTATCTATAAACTTTATTTATAATTTTATACTCATATCTCACGTGGATTTCATAATGAGGCAAATGTCTATTTATAGGTATCTTAAAGTCTCCGCGAACTATTATTACGAGTTAATTAATATATTATAGACTTTGATTTTAAGATAGACTTATTATTAAGTATCAGAATAACTAAATTGAGATAACTGCGTTCCTCTGCATTTATTTTATGAATTTTTGGCAACCCGTTATATTCAGGCGAAAAATTCGAAGTTTGAAGATGCGATGAGGATATGAGCTATTACGGCAGGTATGAACAAAAATGGAAACACCATTTGATCCTGAAAATATAACTGGACTGTCAGGAGAAGAGGCTTCTGAAATTCTAAAAAATGAAGGCTATAACGAGTTGCCTTCCCAAAAGAAACAGAGCATTTTTTCCATCCTATTGAATGTTCTTAAAGAACCTATGTTACTCCTTCTTTTAGGCGCAGGTCTGATTTATCTGTTTCTAGGGGAAGTAAAAGACGCTTTGATACTGCTATTGTTCGTTTTTGTTGTCATGGGTATCACGTTTAACCAGGAGAGAAAGACCGAAAGAGCATTAGAGGCTTTGAGGGATCTTTCAAGTCCCAGAGCTCTTGTAATAAGAGATGGAAAACAGAAGAGAATTCCAGGGCGAGAAGTCGTTAAAGGCGACGTTATGATTTTAAGAGAGGGAGACCGTGTCCCAGCAGATGGTGTTGTCCTTTCCTGTACAAATCTTTTGGTAGACGAATCTCTGCTCACAGGTGAATCTCTTGCAGTCAGGAAATCAGAATCTGCCGGCATAAGCCAGTCCTTGACGCCTGAACAGCCAGGAGGAGATGATACTCCGTTTGTATATTCAGGGACACTGGTAATCCAGGGTCAGGGAATAGCCCAGGCAAGCTCTATAGGGATACACACCGAGATGGGCAAAATCGGAAAAGCTCTGGGAGCAATTGCTGAGGAAGATTCTCTGCTTAAGAAAGAAACTACCTCAATTATAAAGAATTTTGCTATTTTTGGAGGAATACTCTGCTTCCTTGTAGTGGTAGTTTACGGATTAACCAGAGGAGATTGGCTGCATGGTTTGTTGGCGGGACTGAGTTTGAGTATGGCCCTCCTCCCTGAAGAGTTCTCAGTAGTTTTGCTCGTATTCCTGAGTATGGGTGCCTGGCGCCTATCCAAGAGAAACGTTCTGGTAAGGCGTATGCCAGCTATTGAGACTCTTGGTTCTTCAACCGTGTTATGTGTGGATAAAACAGGAACTTTGACACAGAATAGGATGATCTTAAGTACTCTGTACTCAGGAAATGAGTATTGTGAGATTGATAAAAACAAATGCCTGCTTGAGAAGTTCCATGAGTTACTTGAATTCAGCTATCTGGCAAGTTTACAGGACCCCTTTGATCCTCTTGAGAAAGAGATAAAAAAGAACACTGAGAAATTTCTTCCGGATCATGAGGATATACATCGCGAGTGGAAACTTGTTCAGGAATATCCCCTTTCTAAAAATTTACTTGCACTCTCAAACGTGTGGGAATCCAACGACTCCCGTAAATATGTTATTGCTACAAAAGGTGCTCCTGAAGCGATTTTTGAGCTGTGCCATCTTAGTGAGGTAGAAAAAGAAAAATTGTTGTTCCATGTTCAGGAAATGGCAAACAAAGGTTTGAGGCTTCTCGGTGTGGCTAAAGCCAGCTTTCAGGAGGACTCTTTGCCTGAAAAACAGCATGATTTCGAATTTGAATTTATAGGACTGCTTGGTTTTGTTGATCCTGTCCGGCCATCGGTTGCTCAATCGGTAAAAGAATGCTATGCTGCTGGCATAAGAGTCATTATGATTACAGGAGATTATCCAGGTACAGCTCAGCATATCGCAAGACAGATCGGTTTAAAAAACACTGATAAGTATATTACTGGTCCTGAGCTTGCCAGCATGAATCAAAAGGAGCTCGCAGAGAAAATCAAAACAACAAATATATTCGCCCGAGTTGTGCCTGAGCAAAAACTTGCAATTGTAAACGCTTTGAAATTAAACGGCGAAGTTGTTGCGATGACGGGAGATGGGGTTAATGATGCACCTGCCCTGAAATCTGCTCATATTGGAATTGCAATGGGAGAAAGAGGCACAGATGTAGCTCGTGAGTCTGCATCGATTGTCCTTCTAAACGATGATTTCTTTTCCATAGTTGCAGCCGTCAGGCTTGGAAGGCGGATTTTCGAAAATCTCAAGAAGGCAATAAGTTATATATTTTCAGTCCACATGCCTATTGCAGGGCTTGCGGTGTTTCCGATATTATTTAATTTACCTCTTGTCCTTTTGCCTGCGCACATAGCATTTCTGGAATTGATAATTGATCCTGCCTGTTCAACAGTCTTTGAGGCTGAACCTGAAGAGAAAAACATAATGAATAGACCACCTCGAAATTTGCAGGAAAGAATGTTCGGAAGGAAAAACCTGGCCCTTAGTTTGGTGCAGGGAATAAGCATGCTTATAGGAGTGATTGCTGTTTTCCTATATGCACTATATATGGGTAAAGGTGAAGTAGATGCGCGTACACTTACATTCGCCACACTGGTAATTTCTAATCTTACATTAATCGTGGCAAATCTTTCTTGGTCACAGAGCATAATAAAAACGCTGTGTTCGGAGAACAAAGCCTTGAGATATGTGTTAGTAGGGGCACTTTCAGGCTTACTTCTAGTGCTTTATGTTCCGGCTTTAAGAAGTTTGTTCCGGTTCTCACTATTACACGGTGACGACCTGCTAATTGTATTTGTTGTGGGAACTCTAAGTATTGTGTGGCTCAGATTACTCAAAAGCACAATTAACAATAATATCTGACAAAGCCCGAATGATAGTACTGTACTTTCTCAAATCTGATAGTAAAAAAAGATATAATCTATAGAAATATGCGACATTTTATTATTTTCTAGGGTTCAATTAATCTCAGTCACTGAGTGTGAAAGAGAATAATAAATTTCGATGCCCTAGAAGATATTAAAAATCTATAAGTGTTGTAGAAAGTTTAAAAAATTTTTGTTTTTGGATTGCTGCTTATAAGTGACATATAAGTAGTTTGTAGAACAAGATTTACGGGGATTCTGATGTTATTTCCCAAAAGCTCAAAAATGAAGGATTTTTCATTTTTGACTGCAGTTAATAAGTTTAAAACAGCATTCCTAGGGAAAGAAAAATTGAAATGAAAAAAATTTTCAGTTGATAATATAAATCCAATAACATAAATAATACTAATAATATAAATAATATAGATTTTATTGAAGTGCTCATATGTTAGATCCAAATTATTTTATAGATTTATTTTTGCATCTTGACACTCACTTAAGCACAATAACAAGTGAATATGGTTTATTAACGTATTTACTGTTATTTGTTATTGTCTTTTGTGAGACAGGACTGGTAGTAACTCCTTTCTTACCGGGTGATTCTCTTATCTTCGCAACTGGAGCTCTGGCTGCCAGTGGTTCGTTCAACTTACTTACTATATTAGTTGTTCTATGTCTTGCAGCCGTTGCAGGAGATACCGTTAATTATCAAGTAGGTCACTTATTAAGAGATAGAGTAGCAAGTCGTCAAAATATAAGGTTTATAAAACAGGAACACCTTGATCGTACACATGAATTCTTTGAAAAGTATGGGGCAAAAACAATAATTATAGCCCGCTTTGTCCCTATTATCCGTACCTTTGCACCGTTTGTAGCAGGAATTGGAACAATGCCCTATTCGACATTCATTAGCTACAATGTCGTTGGGGGAGTTGCATGGGTAATGTCATTCCTTTTTGGAGGATACTTTTTTGGAAATTTGCCAGTTGTAAAAGATAACTTCAGTCTTGTAATACTTGGAGTAATTTTTGTTTCGTTACTTCCAGGCATTATCGCATATATTCAGAGCAAGCGTGATCCAGAAAGCGCATGATTAAGTAAGGACCTAGCATAGATCTCAAAATTTATTGTTAGTATACTTTCAAGAGTGCTTTCATGATAGGAAATTCGATTGATAATTCAAAAGAACAATGTTCAAAAAGCAAATTAAAGTTTAGGAGAACTAAATGGAAAAATTTATGTCATAAAAATGCGACTTTGAACTCTTGTGAGGTATGCTTTTGAAAATGGGAACTTTGGTAAAAGCTATTGTGGCCCTTTTATTGCTCACAGCAGGGGTTTTTATAGTTCGTAGTTACTGGATAGATATAGCACCTATTCTGGGAGAGGTACTAATAACACTTAAGGAAACAAGGTTACGTTATGTTTTTCTAGCAATTTCAGTATATCTCCTCAGTGTGTACTTATTTTCGGTCCGTTGGCAACAAGTTCTTTCCTGCATTGGTTATGATCTAAAAGCCGCAAGTCTTGTTCCCATTTATTTCGGAGCAGTATTCATAAACAATGTTACTCCAGGGGGAAACATGGCGGGAGGAGAATCCTTCAGAATACTTTGGGCCAATAAACTCTTTGGGATAAGCTATACCAACGCTTTCAAAACAATCTTTTTCGAAAGATTGGTTGAAGCAATTCCCGTGGCTTTCTTATCAATTTATATTTTAGACTCATTCCCTTCTTTAGAGATTGGATTCCTACCACTTAGTTTAACGTTAAGAACAATTCATTTATTTCTCTTAGTCTTCCTGGCAGCGGTAATAGTAATATTAATTTTTCGAGAAAAATTTCTTTCCCTTATAAAGATTGTGCAGCAAAACTGGAACGTATTCAAAAAATCGTTTCTTCCTGTTCTCCTACTATCTTGTGGGGTCTGGGTCCTTGATGTAATACGTCTCAAATCAGTTGCTTTAGCCCTGAATATTGACCTCTCTTTGAGTTTGATTGTAACAGTTTCAATTCTATCCTTCCTGCTTGGGGCTCTACCATTAACCCCAGGAGGTCTTGGAATAATTGAAGGAGGTCTGATCTCTTTGCTTCTATATTTAGGGTTATCCGTTGCATCTGCAAGCAGTTTCGTATTACTAGAGCGATTTATTTCTTATGGGATCAGCAGCATAATAGGATTTTTATATCTGTCTTATTATGGAGGCTTTAAGATATGGGAAAAAGCAAAAAAAGAAAAATTGCGCTAACCTGCAACTTGATTTCCAGAGGTTGGTGAAGTCAAATACTCTGTACATACTTTGCGATCAATATCTGTACATGCTTTGTGATGATAAGAATATGATATTTTATTGCTCTTATTAAAAAGATGGTAGTTTAGTCATAAACTTTCAGCAGATCTGGTCAGATATTTTTAGGTGGGGGATATTCTTTAGTATCAGCCTTTTGTTTCTGTCTCAAGGATCTGACATGCTTTTTCAATATCTTCGATGAGAATTGATGCCATATCTTGAGTGAAATTTTCTCTTATGACAATGCGCATTATCTCAATATCTTCTGCATTTTTCGGCAGATGATAAGCTGGAACTATCCATCCTTTTTCCTTCAATTTATGGGAGAGCTGCAATAAGGAATATTCAGTCTCTTCCTTTTGCCTAAAAGCAATTATAGGGAGTCTTTCTCCTCTATTTATCATTTCGAAACGGCCCAACTCATTAAGCTTTTCAGCTAGATTTTTGGAAACCTCAAGGATATTTTTCATTATTCCTGTATAACCGGCTCTGCCGAATCTCAATATATTGTAATATTGTGCCACAACCATTGAACTGCTCCCTGAAAAGTTAAGAGTATACGTGTCCTCCTGTTCTCCAAGGTAATCTACAGTGAAAATAAGGTCTTTGGGAAGGTCTTTTTCGTCACGGAATATCAGCCAGCCAAGGCCTGGGTAAGTCAATCCGTACTTATGCCCTGAGACATTTATTGATCTTACTCTATCCAGTCGGAAGTCCCACTCAAACTCAGGTTCAGTGAAAGGCAATATAAAACCTCCACTTGCAGCATCTATGTGGATCGGTATATCCCAATTTTTTTCTTCCTTATATTCCAGAAGCAAATTGTTAATGTCCTTTACAGGATCTATTTCTCCTGTAAAAGTCGTGCCTAATATGCAACCAACACAGATTGTGTTCTCATTAATGTGCTTTGAGACAGCATCTGCGGTAATCGTGCGCTTCTTCTTATCTATCGGAATCTTTATAGCATCAACATCGAAGTACTTGGCAAACTTATCCCAGCAAACGTGAGCATCGGCTCCAAAAATTATATTAGGTTTTCCTGTACCACGTCCAGAATTTTTCCAACTCCACTTGTGAGCCAATAAGCCAAGCATTATTGCCTCTGAAGAGCCTGCTGTCGCCGTACCCATAAATTCGGCATCATGTCCATTAAAAAGACGCCCAAGCATATTCACAATATTCTTGTGGATAACTTTGTCAGTTTGAGGATATTCAAAGATATCTATGATATTTTTGTTGATGTTTTCCATGACAAGCTTATCTGCTTCGGGTTCCATCCATGTATTAACAAAGCTTGCTAAATTCAGAAACGGGTTACCGTCAAGACTCACTTCATCATGTACCAGTTGATAAGCAGCTCTTGGACTCATTCCCTTTTTAGGGAACTCATACTTGGGGACTCCTTTTTCTACTGCTTCTGGAAGATATCTAGCACTGTATGCGCCAACACGATACTTCTTTGATTCTTCTAATTTTTCCAGATTTACTTTTTTCGAAATCATATTTTAACCCCTAATATTTGTAAATTCCTTGTCGTTCTTTATGCTGAAAGTGCTCTTTTTTACAGAGATATATAGCAGTTTTTTGATCTTTATATAAAAAACATTATTTTGATTTAACTCTGTGTGGAATATTTAACTTCCCACTACATGTTAAAATTCAGTCAATCTCTTTTTATCTATCTTGGTTTTCTTTCTATTACCTCTATTTTTTCCTGAAACTATTTTGCCGGGCTCAAGGTCTCATATTTTTGCTGCGGTATGAGATTTCCAACTGCAGAGGGGTCTATTAAGAATATAGGTAAAGATAAGTTCAGGCTTATTTTTCAGAAAATATATTTCAAAATCTTTTTATTATTTAAATTATTATTCATACAAGTTATTATAAAAGCAAGAATTGTCTTTCACAACATCTATTTTAAAATCAATGGGGGTATTAGTTTATGAAAAGACAAAATATTCAAAATATTTGTATAGTTTTTCTTATTGTGCTAGGGACAACAGCTGCTCAGGCAAATGCTGCGGTTCTTAACGTAGGCATTAATGGGAAAGGAAACTATACTTCGATTCAAGAGGCTGTCAATAATGCACAGAACGGGGACACAATTATTGTAAGCCCTGGTACATATGTAGAAAATGTAAATGTGAGCAAAGAACTTGCAATTATCTCAAGTACCGATCTATCGGGTGACAGGATGAACCGTACCTATGTCATAGGCACGGCTTCTGCAAATGACGTCTTCAATATCAGGTCAAACAACGTGACAATAAGCGGCTTCCATATATTAGGAAGTTTCTCAGGAATGGATACGTATGAAGAAGTCGGGATTTATCTTGAAGGCGTGCAAAATTGTTCATTAAATAATAATACTATGGTCTTGAACGATGTGGGTATAGGCCTCAATAATTCTCAGCGCAATTACCTTTACAACAATTTAATAGCTTTTGGATCTACCGGGATTCTTCTTACTGGATCTAATGAAAATAGACTGTCAGAGAACAAGGTCGTGGCAAATAGTGAGGGAATCTCACTGGATAACTCTGCTAGCAACACCTTTATGAATAACAGCCTGTACATGAACGGGCTTGGGATGCGTCTCAGCAAATCAACCAGTAACACAGTTTACCTTAATAAGTTCTCTAACTTCCAGAACACTCTGGACGAAGAAAAGAATACCTGGAATACCAGTTCAGCAGGCAATTTCTGGGACGATTACAATGGAACAGATGCTGATGGAAATGGTGTAGGAGACACGCCTTACATTGTCAACCAGACAACCGGAAGCATAGATTACCTGCCTCTCGTAACTAACGTTTCCTCAGGTAATACCTAAGGAAGTATGAGTGGCAATAGATTCAGAATGTTGTAATGAGTAATTTAATAAAAAGATCTATTAAACTTTTACTGGTAAGATCTTAAAAAAGATTTTTATCTCTTTTTAAGATCTTATGCTTTTTAAGAGCTTATTCAGTTTTTAAAAGCTATGTTTGTAATATTTTTTATTTTTAGTTATTCTTTTGTATTTTCCTGACTATTTACTTCGGTTCGGTTTTTTTCAGCTCTTCCCTGATATTTTCAACAGTTTGCCAGGACTGCCTGACTATTTCGGGAAACTCTCCTGAATGCTCTTTTCCCCAGTTCAACAAGAATTCTTTTGTCTTAGGGTCTGAGGGATAACCACTGCCGAAGTCGAGACCCCATTCTTTCTTGAGCTCTTCAATAAGCTCATCTCTGCGCACTTTCGCAATAATTGAGGCTGCTGATACAACAGGATAAATAGCGTCTGCCTGGTGCATGGAAATTATCTCGATTTCCTCTGCGTGGGTAGGGTTGGTTTTTGCATACTGATTGCGGAGGTTGTTTGCAAAACGTTCGGCTTTGACATCAGCAGCATCAGCGTACACAAGGTCCGGTTTCAGTTGTTCGAGCACTTTTGAAAAACAGACCACCATGATCTCGTTCATTGTCATAATCTTTCGGAGTTCATCAATCTGAGAAGGACTGACCTCAAGAATAAAAAAGCCGTCAGCATGTTTTTTAATCTGAACTGCAAGCTGCTCCCGCTTTTTCGGCGTCAGTTTCTTGGAATCCGCAACCCCTAGCACCTTGAGGATATGGGCTTTGGATTCTTCAATTTTTACGCCTCCTATGCACATTGGCCCGATTACAGGGCCTTTTCCGGCTTCATCTATTCCTGCGATCATCATTTCCGGCTGCCTCCTGATTTGAGGAAAGAGAGCTTCTTATTATTTATAAAAGTAAGTAAAGGTATATTTACCCTACAGAACTTCTGAAGTAAGAAATTTCCAAAGCATCAAGTCTCGCTCAAGTTCTTCAAACACCTCTTGAAACAAAAGCATTAAATCTAAAGTTGAGTATGTTTGGGGATTAAGTTAAATTTATTACACCTAAAAGAGAGAATCTCTTACCATCTTCTAAGACATTATGCTTTTGATTCTTTCTAGAATCGCATTCACGCAATTAAAAAGAGAAATCAATAGCATTAAGTTTTCAACTATCTAATACAATATTTAACTGCAACGGCTACCGCGCTTGACTTTTTTAACTCAAGTGCACAAGTCATGCAGAAATTAAGTATAACACCCACACCACACTGAGATGAATTACCAATGCCAGTAATTACCTTACAGTACGACGACCTAGAAAAACTCACAGGAACCGATAAGGAAACCATCATAAAAAGAGTCCCCATGATAGGAGCTGATGTCGAAAGGGTTGAAGATGAATATATCGATATCGAGTTCTTCCCTGACAGGCCTGACCTTTACAGTGTTGAAGGAGCAGCTAGGGCAATGCGGGGTTTTCTGGACCTTGAGACTGGATTGTCTGAATATAAGGTAAAGCCATCAAAAGTTTCGATCTCAGTTAGCGAGGATATCCTGAAAATCAGGCCTTTCCTTGGGTGTGCGGTTGTAAGAGGCGTAAAATTCACATCCTCATCAATAAAATCCCTTATGGATCTTCAGGAAGACCTGCACTGGGGACTTGGAAGAAACAGGAAAAAAGTATCTATAGGGGTTCACGATCTCTCAAACGTCAAGCCGCCTTTCATGTATATGGCCGTCGACCCGAGTTTTGAGTTCGTGCCGCTGGACTACACCGAAAAAATGAGCATGAAAGAAATTCTGGAAAAGCATCCAAAAGGTACAAGATTTGCTCATCTTATAAGAGACTTTGAGAAATACCCGATAATCTTGGATGCAGATGACAACGTACTGTCATTCCCTCCCATTATTAACGGGACACTTACAAGTGTAACCGAGAGCACAACCGACCTCTTTATCGATGTAACAGGGCTTGGAGAAGCCGTATACACCGCCCTGAATATCGTTGTTACCGCGCTTGCAGAAAGGGGAGGGCAGATCGAATCCGTGAAGATTATCAGACCCGACTGTGGAGAACTTATCCTGCCTGACCTTGAGCCAAAAACTAGATTTCTCACAAAGGATGAGGTAAAAGACCTTCTTGGCATGGATCTATCCTTAGAAGAAATCGTTAAACAGCTTGAAAGGATGCGTTTTGGAGCAAAGGCTCTTGATGAAGAAACCGTCGAGGTAGAGGTGCCGGCTTACAGAGCTGATATTCTTCATAACTACGATCTTATAGAGGATATTGCGAAAGGCTACGGGTATGAAAATATCAAAGTAAGCATTCCCGAAACCTATACCGCAGGAAAGTCTCATCCAATTTCCCTGCTTCGCACTCCAGTGAATGAGATAATGATAGGCCTTGGTTATTACGAGGTCATGCCGTTTACGCTTACCAGCGAAAAAATTAACTTTGAGAATATGCGCAGACCAAAGACCAGTGATGTTACTTACGTCCTTCATCCGATTAGCGAAGACCAGACAATGGTCAGGACAACCCTACTTCCTAATCTTCTTGAAATTCTTGCCTTAAATCAACACCGAGAGCTTCCTCAGAAGATCTTCGAGTTTGGAGAGATCGTAAGCAACGAAATAACCTGCCAGCACATAGCTGCAGTCTCTATTCACCCGCAGGCCAACTTCACCGAGGTTTATGAGGTTGTAGATGCCTTCATGAGGGAAATGATGCTTTCATATGAGGTAAAAGAATCAGAAGACCCCGCGTTTCTCGAAGGTAGGCAGGCCGATGTCTATGTAAACGGTAAAAAACTCGGAGTTTTTGGAGAATTCCATCCTGCGGTTATAAGCAATTTCGGCCTTGGATACGCAGTTGTTGGGTTTGAAATAAATCTCAACGACCTTATTGGCTAAAAATTAGATTATTAGTTAAGAGGAGACTTTCCTCTTCTTTACTTCACTTTTCTCTCAATATTTTCTCCATCTCAGCTGCAATTTCTTTGACTTCGGATATCTCTTCAGTCTCAGCCAGCATGTATGTAAGTTCAAGCAGCTTTTCTTTCAAGGAATCAACTTCATCAAGGGCAAAGTTCAGCTCTTTAACAAGATCTCCCAAGCTTTTTATTTCGGTTAGACCTGCAAGTTCCTCAGAACCTGCTTTTATAAGGGAGAGTACCTCAGGAGAATTGATATCAACATCATATTCTTCTTCAAAATCTCCTTTCGGGAGTGTCTTAAGCCATCTTACGCTTCTGATATGACTGATAAAATTGCTGAGCTGTCGGTATTCGTAGTCTCCAGTAACCTTTCCGATAAGCATTTCGTTCCTGGTTTTAAGCGGGACTGCCACAAGGTCTCCTTTCTTTATTTTTGTGATAAATGAGTTTATTTCTCTTGCCCAGGCAGAGCTACGCGTTTCCTGCATTCCGGGATATTTCTCCAGCATTATTTTCTTTACCTGCACTTCGTTTTTAATGCTGGACAAGTCTGGGAATTCGGCCCATCCTATTGTAATCACGCTATTTTCCAGAATCAGTTCTTCATCTTCGAAGGTACCTGCAGCTTTGATTAGCCAGAATTTCATAACCTGCCTCACTATCATTTTAATCCGGGATTTCTTATTCTGATATTCACCGGAGAATTTTTATAATTATTTCTGTTTCCGTTTTTACCTTTACAGGTTTCTATTGATTAATTGATCATTTATTTTTCCTACGTTTTCAGGCATCTACCATAAAAAGCTTTAAATTCTCGCTTACATGTACTTTTGTGAACAAAAAAGTCTTTATCTGAGTTGATGGTTGTCGAGGCGGATGTTTTGCAATCTCCTGGTGCAGAAAATGATCAAAATTGCGAGTGGGAGATTGGGCTTTTTCCTAGTTTTTCGTCCCGAATTGATTTTCTGAGAATGAATTATAAACAGACCGAATTTCTGATTCTGATCGATATTCTTATCGATTTAAAAAATGGAGGCTCTGAAGAGCGGTATTTGGACATCAAAGCACGTAAACTCCTGAAAATCCGAAAGTCAAGTATTTTTCCAGTGCCATGCAGGGAAGCCGTATATGCAGAGAGTTATGAAAAAGCCTGCAAAATAAGGAGCTTACAGGAAAAAGCATTTCCAAGCAGGCCTGGAATATAATTCCAAAATTCAGGATGTAGATACTTTCCGGATCAAAAATAACGTATTCAGAGAAAAAGTAAAGGAGACAGCCACTGAAGTTTGTTTTCAGGCATTAACAGGTTCTCCAATGAGAGATTCAAAAAAGAGTCACAAGGCTTTTCTGAAAGGACGAAGGCTCTCAAAAAAGTTTGTCCGGCTGCAGACAAGATCGCTGACTCTGCACTCTCAAAGTACAGGTGGAAAGAAGTTGCGAAAGATGATATCCTTGATGCGCTTGTGGAGCAGTAACTGCAAAAATGGGGCAAGAATACGGATTTCATTATGTACCCCACGAACCCGAAAAAGACTCTAAAGGGCTGAGTATTCAGATTGTTTTTTTGTATTCCATAACTAGGTGCCAGAATTAGGTCTGAAAGAAAATATTAGTTATAAATTTTTGTACTCAATGAAATAATTTTACAATGAATTCAATACCTTTTGCGAATATTATATTTATAGAGTCATAAAAAGCAACTAACTCATTATTGGCAATATAATCCAACATTAAAGAAATTATTGATCCTATCATAGCAACTACGAAAAAGATAGCCAGTCCTTTTAAAAACTCAAATGAAGACATTTAACCCCCTCAAAGATAATACAAAGTATAGCTATATCACCGTTATGAAGTGGTTTCTGAAAATTTAGACAGTATCCACTCAAGGAGTTTAAACTTAGGAAATAAGTGTTGTGATAGTATGAACTTCCTGATCTTGATATTTTAGACGATTTTTTGTGAAATCTATATGAACAATTATAAGGATAATGTCGAACGCAAAATGAAATAGTGGAACGCCTGCAGTTAGAAATTCAGAAAAGCAGAACTATATGCTGTAGCAGTAGGGCTATAGACGGCATTGTTCATGTTTTTCAACTATTGAAGATGGTAAAATATCTTTATATAATGAAGAAAGCCTTACTACGAATTAAAAACTTTTTATAAGTTTTGTAAATATTGAAAATTTAGAATAAGGATTAGGATTTACAATTATAATCAGATGTTACTACAAGAATTCTTTCTCATTCAGAGGTTCGGCTGCTTCAATGCAATATTTAAAAAGTTCTTTCCCCCAGTAGATGGCTCTTCCTCCGAAAGACAGGACTAGCTGGTCCCTTAACTTTCCGTAGTTTTCGGAGAGTTTGAATATAATGAGCTTATCCGTTACAATCAACGATGGAATTGTTTCTGGCTTTTGTAATATAAAAAGATTGGAGTTTCTGGCTTTGGATAGTATTTCTGCCTCTCTCCGATAACTTGAGAATAAACGTTCTGTAACATTTTTGGTCATACAGAGCGTAATCTCAGTTCCTTTCTCAGCAAGTTCTGAATAAATTGAAGGGGTTTGGGGGTGAAAATAAGCTGTGAAAGTAAGGATTTCCTTTGAGCTTAACATACTATTCAGGAGTATTTTTGGAGTCTCAGCAAGGTGCCCGGAATCAGGCTCAAGTACTTCACAGTGCCCTAGTTCGTCAATTCTTTCGAGCAAAAACTCAGGAATAGAGCTTAAATCGTGGCTCATCCAGTACTCAGTATTTTCTCCAAAAACTTTTGATAAACCGAGGAAAGGCTGCATGTTTTCTACTATAATTTCCCCCATGTCGGACAACCTATAGATTTTGTTTTCCTCGATTACTACGCCTGATTCTTTTAGCTTTTTAATATGAGGCTGGAGAAAATTGGCGTCTACTTTAAGCAGTTTTTTTATAGTATCAACATTTCTTGGTTTTTCCTTCAGGAGCAGCAGAATATCTGTTCTTCTGCCCGAAAAAAGAACCATATTAAGAAGACGTTGTTTCATTTTTACTCACTTACGTTTTTGTCCTTCCTCTATACTAATGTTTTAAAAATGTTTTCATACAGGATTCCGTTTTTAACGTGTTTTGGGATTATTGTTGACTCTACATTGCATACAATGTTGACTGGCTAATATTATTAATCTAAAGAGCAAGTAACAGAAAGGAAAAAGGAGATAAAACTTTAGAGAACACTTTTGACTATTTAATCAAGGTAGTGAGAACACTGATTCCGAAAAGAGTTTTTGCCGAAAATTGTAAATGTTCAGAAGAAATTGAACCTCTTTTATCTAGCGACTTAATTGATAGGCCAATCAGCAGTCCAACCCACAATTCTTTCGATACTCCAGTGAATAACCTAATGGATGATGCAGTCCGTAATTCAATAAATGGCTCCGTTAATAACTCAATGGATAACTCAATTGAGAATTTATCCAGCAGCTCAATAACTAGCAGTCCACTAACTAATTCTATTGGCATGGAATTTACCCTGATACCTGCCGGAGAGTTTGAGATGGGATCTCCAATACGTGAAAAACGGAGAAAGCTTTGGGAAAGCCCTGTGCATAGAGTAACAATTGAGAAACCTTTTTATCTAGGGATATATCCAGTGACACAGGAACAATGGCAGAAAGTCATGGGAAATTCCCCTTCATATTTCAAGGGCGAAAAACATCCTGTTGAAAATGTCTCCTGGGCTGAGATCCAAATTTTTTTCAAGAAGCTCAATGCTCTGGAAAACACCGATGGAAATAACAAAATCTATCGCCTTCCGACGGAAGCTGAATGGGAACATTCAGCCAGAGCAGGAACTGCAACCGCTTATTTTTTTGGGATGACGAATCGAAACTTACACAATACGCCTG
>Ga0207800_1000145_pt1 | contig 24933 bp, 19 predicted proteins | sample LuqExpMetageno11_FD_187769 | JGI IMG/M metagenome (GOLD analysis project Ga0207800, IMG submission 187769) | Tropical forest soil microbial communities from Luquillo Experimental Forest, Puerto Rico - Sample 11 (SPAdes) | ecosystem: Environmental > Terrestrial > Soil > Tropical forest ... | reverse complement strand
TCGGTTTTACCCCTACGGATGCTCTTCATGTTCTTGGAGAGTATACTGAATGGAATACAGAAGCCTCGGAAATCGGTGCTACTTTGCTTGCAAACTTCATGGGAATTGACGGGCATGAGTTCTGTTTAAAAGTTAAGAGGCTCTTTGCAAGAAACATGGCCAGAGACCTCATTGCTTTTCTGATGGAAGTAGTTGATAGAAACGAAATCCAGAAAATGCTTGAAGGAAATTTCTTCTCTCGCTTTAAAGTGGATATCCCTGTTGTCCTTCTTGGAGGCCCGGTACGAGCTTACGTAGACGAACTGAAGAAGCTGATAGATGCCGAAATTCTTGTTCCTGAATACTCAGATGTTGGAAATGCAGTTGGAGCTCTTGCAGGAAAAGGAACAAAGCGTATTGAGATAACTGTGCGTACCCTTTATAGTGAGTCAAAGTATGATCTCAAAACGAAAGGTATCTTTGTATATACTCCTCTTGGAAGGAGGCATTTCGTGATAAGGAGTGAAGCTTTAGAATTTGCTGAAGAGTTTGGGAGAAAGCTGATTCTTGATTATATGAACGAATCTGGACTTTTCCCTGACCAGGTTACGGTTAGTGTAGAAAAGAAAGACATAAAGACCCATGATGGTGAAATTCCAATAGAAACTAGATTTATCTTTGAAGGGATTGCAAATTCTGATGTCTATGAAGAATGCCTATGAAGAAAATATATCTGGACAGAGAAAGGCATGAAGACTTTAAATAAATAATAAAGCAGGAACATTTTCTTAACTGTAATTTTCATAGGGAAATCTCTGTCTCTGAAAATTAAAAATGAAAAGGATAAAGTTCATAACTCAGGTGTACATTTGAGACATGAAAGATAGTACTATCAGCCCAATAGTTCAGCTTACTACTGTACAAAAGTTTTAATTATCTATGTGTGTATTGGTTGCTCATACAATGGAAATCACACAGCAAACACATAAAATCATTAAGGAGTTAACATGATTCCAAGAAAAGCATTTTTGACAAAGGGTACCGGGGTACACAAAGACAGATTAGCATCCTTTGAACTTGCGCTAAGGGCTGCAAAAATCGAGAAATATAATCTGGTTAGTGTTTCAAGTATTCTGCCCCCAAACTGCAAACTAGTACCCAGAGAAGAAGGAGTCCTGGAGTTAAAGCCCGGTGCTATTGTCCATTGTGTACTCGCAAGGAATGATACTAAAGAACCTCATCGGTTAATGGCTTCAGCTATTGGAACCGCGGTCCCTGTAAATGAAGAAAATTACGGTTATATTTCTGAACATCACTCTTTTGGAGAAGAAGAAATTATTGCAGGAGAATATGCTGAAGACTTGGCAGCGACAATGCTTGCGACTACCCTTGGCATAGAATTTGATGCTGAAATGGCTTGGCATGAGAGAGAGCAGGTCTACAAGGCAAGCGGGCATATTTTTGATACGTTCCATATTTGCCAGACTGCAAACGGCGACAAGGACGGAAAATGGACCACGGTTGTAGCTGCTATGGTCTTTGTAACAAAACCTGATTAATAAAACTTAAAAAATTAAAGTAATATTTAATGATAAATTTAAAAAAGTTTAGTAAAAAATATTAAAGTTATATTAAGTTATATTCTAAATACTAACTTAGCAAGTGATTGACAACAGTTTAGAGCTTTTCTATATGAATAAGGGGAAGAAAATATGGCTTCCCCGCCTCATAACATTATATTATGTCTTGAGATTATTTTTCCCTACTTAATCAAGTTGCAGGCGAATCAATTAATTGAACACCTTGAATTGCCATACTCAACTCTCTTGTATCATTATTCTTTAGCTCTGGGAAGTCACATGGTTTTTCTGTACCTTCAGGTACATTTAAAAGAATAATGTTTTTTCCCTTTTTTAAGGTGATCGGGAGATTTACCATGCTTAAATTAGTATTAACAATTTGTTTACTTTGGAGAGTTTTGTCGTTATAAACCTCCAGTGTTTTTGGAGAGTCTAAACTGCCTGCCTTGAGTTTTAATGTTGCATTTTCAGCAACATCTGAATCAATTAACAATGTAGCATTGTTTGATATCCATCTAGTTGGTGTGCCGTTCCAATTCTCCAGACGATTCCATCTATCGCCTAAAAGCATAAATGGATGAATTGTTTCATTGGGAACCTGATACACAATTAGTTGATCTTCATCATATATATCAGGTTCAGTTTTAAGCGTCTTATTTAGTAAATCACTTACAAAATTTAGCTGATCATTCGATAGGTTATCTCTATGAATAATAATGTACCTTATATTATTAGCATTTAAGACTGAAGTGCCGATTTCAGTTACATCCTGTTGTAAAATGTCTTCAGTTTCTAGGGAGTAATATTGTAGTTCTTTGATAAATGGAGTTTGTCGTTGGAAATCACTGGCGTTGACTGGATATCTTGCTGCATATCCACCGACAAGAGCTTTGTTATGGATTGTCTGATAATACAAATATTTAAAATCCATATATCCGGCGTTAGAGTTTTGTGGAATTTCAAGCAACCCATAGTTATCAGTGTCATTACTTATTTTATAGTAAAAATCAGGAATATTTACCTGCGCAGTTGGATATGGAATACATAGGTATTCAAAAATCAGCAGGAGGCCAACTATTGAAAATATGAGTTTTTTTCTTTCGGGCTTATATTTAAGTAATTCCGAAAAACCATACCCTGCTAAAACAGAATATCCAAGTGTTGCTATAACAAAAAATCTGCCAATTGCCCGGCAGTTATTCAGGAAGGGAATTGTATCATATAGTAGCTGATATAGAAGGGGTATTTTTATATTATAATCAGTGAAAGTAGACGCACCGTTAAAATGTAAAATAGGTCCTAAACTAATTATTGTAAATAAAAATGTAGATATTAACCAGAACTTTATGTCAGGTTTTCTCCTTGATTTTAGGAGTGAAAGGGCTGAAAGCCCCAGAACAATGTATCCTATAAAGTTCACTCTTTCAGCAAACCAGCTTGGGAGATTTGAATATAACTCTGATGTAAATCGACCAAATAACGGATGTAGATGAGAAGGAAGGAAAAAACTCATTAAATCATTTGATAAATTTGGAATCTCGTCAATATGTGGCTTTAAGAAGTTTTGCTCTGAAAGAGCGATCGAGATCTCATCAATGGTTAAAGGTAAAACTCCAAGGAAAGTGACTACACCAAAAAGGAAATATTTCTTGGCTATTTCTTTCAAAGAATAAATAATGTTTTTTTCTGAACTGAGATTCGTATAAAAATCATAAAAAAATACTAATCCCGTAAAGATTCCCATAAATAGCATATACTGAAGGTCACTCATTGCTACTAGAATAAAAAATATTCCTGCAAGAATTGGATTTTTTGTTCCTCCTTCTTTAACTGTTTTCATAAGAAACAGAGCACAAAAGGGAATCCACTCAACAGTTGCTGCTCCAAAAAAATACAGTGCTCTGGAAAAGTGGTATGGAGAAAATGCGAATACAATTCCTGCAATAAATGCAGCATATTTATTATTTGTAAGATATTTTACCAGCAGATACGAACCAATAGCTCCTATTATAAAAGTTAAAAGCCACAATAGTGTGTATATAACGTGCAGCTCTAAAAAGGGAGACAGCAATACGTATAATATTTGATTAAATGCTGATGAAAACGCCGTTGATTCTATACCATTCGGATAAAAAAGTAGATTATCATGCGTTAAAGCAGTTAAATTTGCTTCCTTTATTGCTATTTTTGTGTACCATAAGATTCTCATCCACTGGAGAGAATCCTCACTCATCCCAGGAATATTAGTTTTTATCTTAAATAATACGGGATAAGTAAGAATAACTGTCAAAAAGATATATGCTATTCCCACTAGAGAGTATTCTTTAAAATTGTTAAAATGTTTATTATTACTTAATTTCTTTTCTAGTTTAGACGTTTTGCTAATTTCCATGAAAATTGGCTCCCAATTTCCAGATATTTCTGTTGTTATATTTTAAAGAAGTGTTTAGTTATTTTTTGCATAGAACCATAGTCCAGGGAAACGGCTTTCGGACCTCTAATACTTTGAAATAAGTTTCTAGTAAACTCACGAAATTTCCTGAACTCCAGTTTTGAACATGTTCAATATCATTCCCAAAGCGTGTCAAATTTTTACCCCGGAAAAAATTCATCGCACAGAAATAAGGTTCATTGGGCACACTGAGAATACAGTAATTTTTAGTTATTCGTCTGATTTCCTTAAGGGCTAACTCTGGCCTTTCGAGGTGCTCCAGTACTTCTGTCGCTATAACGAGATCAAAACTTTTTTCTTTAAAAGAAATATTATATATACTCCCAGAACACAGGTTACAGTCTGGATTTTTTTTCTTTGCAATTTTGAGAGCGCTCCTCGAAATATCTACCCCTGTTGTATTTGGAAAGTCGAGGTTATTTATCACAAATCCTTCCCCACAACCAATATCAATAATGTTGTTTATATCTTCTAAAGGGGCCACAGTTTCTTTTAAGTTTTTCATAAAGTTTGCTATCACTATACCCATAAACGGATTTTTTGAATTGTATTTTTTGTAATTTCTACTCTGGTTCGGGTTCATTTAGCCCCTCCTGTTTAAAATGTATAATTTTTGCTTTTGAATTTCCAAGTTTATTTCAATTTATTGTTCGTTCGTTTTGACTTGATTTATTCTCAATATTATTTTTATAACAATATCATAATTTTATAATATTTCTATCTGAATCACTCAAATTTTAACGTTTTTTCTTAAAGTAAGCAAGAACCCAAATACTGCGGGTAATAGTGTAGTAAGGAAATAAAGAATTACTGAGCAGGAAAAACCATATGCAGAACTTTCATTCAGCATATGGAATATCGTGACACTTACGAGTTCTCTGACTCCAAAACCTGAGATGGAAATTGGAAAATTACCCAAAACTACTACTATTGGAAGAGAAAAAGTAAGTAAGCTGTTTAGTGAAGGATTTAAAGATTTTATTACTATCCAGTACACAATTAAGTTCAATAAATAGTATCCAAGAGTTAACGAAAAAACAGAAAAAATGACTTTTTTATTTCCCGCGATTTCCTTTATTGTTTTAATATAGTTCTCTTTATATTCGATATTTTGTGAAAACACTCCAAAAACTAGGGTTACGATCTTTTCATTTGTGATGACGAACATTCCAGCAGCAAAAATTGCCATTACCGATGCCATTAGGTATATCAAATTTTTATCTTGAAAAAAGAGAACTATCGATAATACACTCAAAATCATAAGACAGATCATGTCTAGAATTCTGTCCATTATTACAGTTGGAATGCTTCTAGAACTCTCAACGTTTAAGTAAAAAGCTCTCGAGACTTCTCCAGTCCTACCTGGTGTAATAGCTCCATAGAACGTCCCAATTAGAATGATATCCAGTGACCTTCTAGTCGGAACTCTAACATTAATGCAGTTAAGTAGAGCCTGCCACTTTCTTGCTTTTACTAAATACATAAGCACAATGAAAGGAAGAGAAATAGAGAGTAAACTTATATTCGTTTGAGTAAAGGTTTCGTAGAGAGTGTTTACATCAAGTTTACTTATAAGGTAAAGCATCAATCCTATACTGACGGCAGCTTTACCTATCGTTTTCCAGTTCATAACTATCATACTTTATTATGTAATCATCATTATTTCTAGAGTTTGCAATCATCTCTCCAAGCAATCCAAGTGAGATAAACTGAAATCCAAGAACCATAAGTAATATTCCCAACATTAACAGAGGCCTACTTCCTATCTTGACACCCCTGACCCATAAAGAGATCAGGTCCAGATTTATGATCATTGCTGAGAATATGAGTAAGAAACCGACGCCTCCAAATATATGAAGGGGTCTTTTCTTGTATAGAGTCAAAAATGTGACTGTAATTAGATCCAAAAAGCCTTTAAAAAGCCTTTCAACTCCATATTTAGATTTTCCATGTATTCTGGGATGGTGTTCGACTTCTATTTCTCCAACGGTGTATCCTTTCCAGTGGGCTAGAGCTGGAATATAGCGATGGAATTCTCCATATAATTTCACATTCTCTACAACATAATTTCTGTAACCTTTGAATCCACAGTTGAAGTCATGAATTTTGACTCCTGTGATATATCGAGTCAATGCATTGAAGAATTTTGAGGGAATAGTCTTTGAAATAGGATCCTGCCTTTTACCCTTCCAGCCTGAAACCATATCATATTCGTTTAATTTCTCAAGAAACCTTGGAATTTCTTTGGGATCATCTTGTAGATCCCCATCTAGAGTAATAACGAAATCTCCCTTTGATTTCTTGAACCCGCAGGAGAGAGCCGCAGATTTTCCATAATTCCTTTGGAACCTTACAATCTTAACTCTTCCGTCTTTGATTGCCTTTAATTTCTTAAAAGTATCATCGATAGACCCATCATCTACGAAAATGATCTCAGATGTTTTTCCCAGTCTGGAAAGAACTACATTCAATTGATTATATAATTCCTCTACGTTTTCTCCTTCATTGCAAACCGGGATTACGATTGAGAGATCTAATTTATCGGACATTTACCGTTTTCTCCTAGACAGTATCTCAGTTTATCTGTAAAATTGCAACTTCTGAAATTTTAAGACTTAAATTTACGCTCATCAAATCCTAATGTAAGAGGAAGTTTGATTTGAAATTGACAGCGAATCAAAATAAAGCCTCTTCTATAATAATATTTTAAGCCACTTTGAAGTTCTACAAAACTAATTTTATATTTTTAATTAATTCTTATTAATCAGAAGCTCCTTGAGCTATAAAGTAAACCTAAATAAAGATTACTAACGTAGAAGTAATCTCCAATTCTTACCAAAAGTTTCTCTACTAAAATTAGTAAAAAGCAATATAGTTTTCCCTTTTATAAAATAGGGCTTACGCAGTTGAAATGATAAATCAATAACATTAAACCTTTAAATGTCTAAAACACTAACACTAAACCATTCACAACGCCTAATATGCTCGATTTGTACTTCAAGTGCGTAAGTCCTAACTGTTAAGTTCACAATATATTTTCCTGCTTTACTGTATGTTGATTTGACTTTTTTTTTGGTCGAATACCTCCATCTCCAAAAAACCAGTTTCTCAACGTCGCGTTTTTAGATAAATCTGCGAATTGCAGATATAAAGGAATATAACCAGAGTCTAATATTAGAAATAAAGTTATTAGAAGGCTGTACATTCACTTGGTTACCTAATGCTGCGATATATTTTGCAAATGCATCCCCTATTAATTTGTTAGCTGCTTGAGTCGGATGGATGCTGTCTACATAATTGGTAGAGTTATATCCATCATACTGCGAGTTATTGGGAATTGTGTCGATTGTATCATACACATTAAAAACATTGTACCCAGCAGCAAGTGCTTGTGTAGACAAATTCTGGTCTAGGTATGTCGTGTTCATCTCAAAATTTCTTCGAGGTGGGGTTAACAGAATGATCGGCGTAGCTCCGTGAGCCTTTGCCTGTGACGCCATCCACAAAATGTCATCAATAATAGATTGTTGAGAACGCATCTCTTTCAAATCATTAGCACCGTACATAATAGTTACATATTTGGGATTAAATACCGCCATTTCGTCTAAAAACCTTACTCGTCCGGATGCAGCTGTCTCTCCTCCAAGCCCGGCGTTGTAAAATACATAGCCACTGTTACCTAGTGTAATATTAGCGTAATGAATGTATGCACCATAAGGCAACCCGGCCGCGCCGCCAGCAGTAATTGAGTCACCCATATTAAGCACAGTTATCGCTGTAGAATCATTGCATGTGGTTGCGAGTGCGGAACGACTGGTACAATTTGTATAAACATTGGTTCCGGAACATGCAGCCGATGAAAAATCAAACCATATACCCTGATAGATACTATCGCGCCCAAAAGATTCTCCTATGCAGTTTACAAAAGTATTGTATGTGGTTCTACCATTCAGCTTAATACCAAATTTCAAATAAGATGACCCAGTGCTGTTGATAAAAGTATTTCTTGAGGAGTTACTCAGCAATATTCCACTGCCTCCTATACTCGCATTTGTATATCCAATTGAGGTACTAACAGTGTTTTTTGTGCATGTTGTGAAAGAAATACCGTTACTATTATTTGAATAACCAGCACAGTTAGATATATTGTTGTTATTTGATTCAGTGAAATCAATTCCACTACCTGTTTTCGAGTGTCCTATGCAATTTGACACTATGTTATTATTTGCATTTGTAAGACATATCGCGTAATGCGAGTTAGATACAGCTGAACAGTTTGTTACACTTGAATTGCGTGCAGCTATGTATAATCCTGTGCCTGTAACTGATGATGTATTGCACCTGTCAACTGCTACAGTGGATCCCGTGACATGTATACCGGATCCTTCTATACTTGATGCAGAACAATTACTGATTAGAGTTTTTGCTGTGTTTTGAATATGAATTCCATTTGACGACGTACTTGAGCTGTGCTGTATGATAGTTACGTTTTTTATAGTGATGTTATTGTAGTTGTCGCTGGTTATTCCCTCACCAGTGCCAGTTAATCCGCAATCTATCGTGTATCCATTTCCATCAAAAACAATATCATTTGCTTCTACAGAAAACGCTGTCGCGTCTGCCGATATATTTCCCGTTAATACATACGTTCCTGATGAATTCAAACTGTAATCAGATATGCGTCCTGCTGGAATCTCAATCGCCGACGCTGTTCCGGTCAGACACAAGAGCAAAAATACAAACAGCAAAGATTTCAATATGACCAACTCCTTAAAGGCACCAATATTGGGACCTTCATCTTACTTTATAGAGGTTCTTGCTCCCCCTAAATTTCTTAACGCTCTGCAGGTGCCTTTTGAGCTGTAAATAAATTTGGCATCGTCGTGAATTTGCTGTACTCAAGTTAAGTCTTTTTCATTGTGGATAACAAATATCTTGAGATCTCGAATTTTCTACCCAACAACTTTTTGATATTTATTATTTTATAGAAAACGAAAGTATATTTCTTGAATAACGTGTACAAATAAATGAAAGTGCTGCAGATTGCAGTATTTTTATGCAAAATTAAACATACTGCCCCACTATTTTTTGGACTTGCTTGGTACTAATTTATGTATATTCCTGATTATGTAATGTCCATTATCAACTACAAGTGCGTTTATTTCTTCAACTGTCATTGTAACCAAAAAACACACTGAAGTAAAAATTCAAGTCATTTTTTATTTTTACGTGTTTTTAACTCCTCATTAGTTATTAATTTAGGAATAAGCAGTTAAAGTGAGATTTATTTTTAGAGAACGCCACTTTTTCACTTAAACTGCATAAATCCTATTTTTTATTTACAATTGTCTTGTTGGCTCACAGTCAACGATTCTGAAATAGAAAACATAAAATATAATGTTACTTATATGTATAGAAATTTCCAGAGTTTCTCTTTTAAAAAGAAGCTTTTAATGACTTTGAATGTAAAATAAAATTTAATACAATACATTTAATACTTTATCATATTCAAAGAAGGGTTTTATAATGAAAAAAGCTAGTATTTACTTTTTTCTTTGAAATTTAAACATTTATTGGGTTTTAAATCTTTAATTTTTAGCTTTTAATACTCTATTTTGATTATTAGCAAAATGTTAATCTTTATTTACTCAATTATCTTTAATTAAAAACTCTAAATGAGATCTCTATTTAAATAATTATTATATTGGCTTTTTTCAGGACAAAACGAATAGCCTACTTTATTTCCTCATCAAAGATTCATTCGATTTTTGCAGATGGACTCCCATCAAGCCTGCGCAAGATATAGGCAGGTTCCGAAATTGGTCAGTATAACATTAACTGTCTTCTTAATTTTTCAAGACAAAAACATAAAATATTTTGAAATATACAGTAACAATAAAAATTAAATTTTTTGCAAGACTCAATAGAGCATTTAGCCTGTCCTAAATCTTGATCACCTTATTTTTTATAGAGAAGATAAGTTATGACTCCCATAAAAACTAATAAAAAATTTATATTTGTCTTATTGTTAGTTTGTGTCGCTTCGATATATTTAATCAATACAAAAGCAGAAGATAATCCATACAATTCAGCAAGTATCACGGTATATTCTGGAGATTCAATACAAAAAGCGATAAACAATGCCAAGTCTGATGACTCTATTATTGTTTATCCAGGTCTATATAAAGAAAATCTGATTTTAGATAAATCTCTAGTTATAATATCAAAAGAAGGAAAATCAACGAATACTGTCATTGAAGCAAAAGACCCTGAGAAAGATGTATTTCATGTAACTACAGATAAAGTAACAATTAAAGGATTCAATATAACTGGGGCACAGAGTAACTGCGGGATCTATTATCGTGGTTCTTATGGTAATATAGCCAACAATACATTAATTTATAACAAGTATGGTATTTTATTGAAAAAATCTTTACTGATAGATTCTATGAATGCAACAATTGAAAATAACGTCGTATCTGATAATGAAAATGGAATTTATCTTCAAGATACTCACGGTAACTGTTTAGAAAATAACAGTATATCCAATACTGAGATAAAGATTAATATAAATGGAATTTATCTTGAAGATTCTGAGGACAATAAATTGATTAATAATAATGTTTCAAACAGTTGGAGAGGTATATATCTAACTGGTTCTTCACATAATGAGCTAAATAAAAATATAGTTTCATCCAATTATTTCAGCATTGATCTTTTAAATTCAAATAATAACAGATTTCTAAACAATTTAATCAATTTAAATGCATACACGTTTTCAGTCACACTTGAAAACTCTCATTGTAATATATTAAAAGGTAACAAAGCCGGATCAGATGCCGATATTAAAGTATTCTATACATCTAATAGTAAAAACAATGTCCTTGAAGGTGAGCAATATAGTGTAAATGAGCAACATACTGGCGGCGTATTTAGAGTGAAATAATATAGCTATTTCATTTGCTGATGGATGATAACACTGAGAAAACTGATTTCGGAGCCTCTCCAAGAATTTCCCCATTAATTATTGCATTAAGGCTTCATTTTTACATTGACTAATCATGAAAGAATTCCGATTATTTCTCTTTCTTATAGCTTTAAATGTAAATATCACACTGATTTACTCAAAACTCTTAAGGTAAGTCTAGAGAAGTCCGATCTAAGTACTATAGCCATTAAAATCACTGAAATACTCAAAAAGTATGTGATGTGCAAATAGGTTTTTCATTATCTCTCTTGAGTGCAAGCGTTGCGCCGTTTTATCACGCCGATCACTAGTACAATATCATTTTCGCTCAAACCTTTTTTGAAAAAGTTTGCGTGATTCCTGATATTTTTTCTTTGGGAATAGGTTCGCTTTCTGTTTTGTTTTCTTCTTCCAGGCTTACCAGAAATGAGCTGGAAAGAATAAAAATACATCCTATAAGGGTTTTAGCAGATATTGGATCTTTTAAGAGGATATAAGCGAAGAAAATCGTACTTACAGGCTCAAGCAGGGAAAGTATGCTTGCATTTTGGGCTTTGACATGTTCAAGCCCTGTAAAGTAAAGAATTGAACCTACTGAGGTGATTGTTACTCCAAGGAAGAGTAGGACAGGCAGGTTCTCTATAAGGGCTTTAGCCGAAGCCTGTGTTACAAAAGGTAGCAACAATAAAACTGTTACACAGGTTGAGATAAAAAGCTGCTCAAGGCCTGAATATTCGTTCCTGAGGTGGCGGGAAGTAATGGTAATACAAGCATAAAAAAGGCCTGAAAAAAGCCCCATCAACACTCCAAATAGGTATCCAGGCTCAAGCTTCGAGCCAAAAACAAGGTTTTCAGGACCTATCACAATTATAACCCCTATCAAAGATAGAATCAAGGCAGTAAGGCTTTTTCTACTATATTTTTCCTTCAATAGAATAGGAGAAAGTAGCAAAACGTAAAATGGAGCTGTATAAAGCAGAAGTACAGATATCGAGACATTTGTAAAGCTCACAGCCGTATAATAAGAAACCATTGCGCCTGCCTGCCAGGCTCCAAGTAACATCAGGATTTTTCGCTTTCCCCGGAGTTTAATTCCTGAAAGACTTCCATTAACTGCCAGATAGCCTGCAAGCGCAAGAAGCCCAAAAAGAAGCTGGTAAAATACAACGGGTCCTGCGGCCATATTCTTTACGTACATGAAAAAAATTCCTGAAAATCCGTAAACAATGGATGCCGCAATTACCTGGATATTTGCCTTTATATGCTGTAGCTCCATAATTCTCAAAATAGGGAATCAGATTTAATAAGACTTTCTTGAACCTCATTAGATAATCTAAGTACAGACGGGTGCGGTCAGTCATCAGCTTATAAATCAAGTCTAATAATTCTATCAAAAAACACTCTTTATAAAAGTAATTTTGATTTTCTTAAATCCCGTTAAAAAATATAAATGAATAAGAGCGTGAGAAAAAAGAATGATATGAGGCATGTTTGGGTTGCTTCTTTAACCTCCCACTCTCAAGCACACCTATGCATTTCACTTACACATCTCTTCTTAAATACACTGATTTTCTTGTAGTTTTCTTGTAGCCTTTATTAACTAATTTTCTCTAAGAGCTATCTTAAAACTAAACTTGATCTTAAAGATCGGAATCCAATTTATTTATTACATTCATATCTTTGGTTGCTCGCAAGCTCCTCCAAAATCAGCCTTAATAGGCATACGGCCAGAACCATTTAGAGGTTTATTGTGGGTCTGAATGAGTTCATACCATCTCTTGAAAGCTTCAATGAACATAATGGCAGTAAGGAACATTAGTATGGCACTCAGGAAAACCAATAGATACTGTCCTTTAGGTAGATAATTGGTAACAATGTTCAGATATCCAGCGCTGAAAGTGACAGGAATCATAAATAGTCCTGGTACGGCTGTGATTAAAGCATACTTACCCTTACCCATGCGCAGTATCATGGTAGTACCTATTATTAACGCACATGCTGCCAGCAATTGATTAGACATGCCGAATATTGGCCAGATAGTGGTTATGTTGCCAGTGTAAAGTAGATAACCCCATGAAACAGTGAAAAGAAAGCTAGTTATAGCAATGCCCGGCATCCATTTCTTCTCACTGAACTTGGGAATTACTCTACCAACCATCTCTTGAAGTAGATATCTGCCAGCTCGAGTTCCTGTGTCTACAGCGGTCAGGATAAACAGCGCCTCAAACATTAGTACAAAGTGATACCAGTAACCCATCAGATGACTCATGAAGGAAATTGAGGAAAAAATATATGCCATGCCGACTGCCAAAGAAACTCCCCCTCCGGTTCTTCCCTGAAGGGTCTCTCCTACGGCAGCGGCCAATTGAGGAAGATGGACTGGTGTCATGCCAAGTGCAGCATATGCTGAACTCGAGGCATTTATGGCGAAGTAATCCTGTGGCAAAAGAACGCAGGCTGCGATGAGAGCCATTATGGCTACGAAGCCTTCAACCAGCATGGCACCATACCCTATGAAAAGAATATCTTTTTCACTAGAGATCATCTTGGGGGTTGTGCCGCTTGCGATAATAGAATGGAAGCCAGATATTGCTCCACAGGCTATGGTGATAAAAAGGAATGGAAAGACTGAACCTTGGATAATGGGACCTCCACCATGTATATAGCTGGTAACTGCTGGCATGTTCATCTCAGGATGAACTAGGAATATACCCAGAGCGAGGGCAGAGATAGTTCCCAGCTTGAGATATGTAGATAGGTAGTCCCTTGGACAGAGTAGGAGCCAAACAGGCAGGACGGAGGCCGCAAAACCATATATCGGAATTGATACCGCCAGGGCCTCTTTGGAGAAAGTAAACATCGGCGCCAATACAGGATTGGCAGCCACGTAAGGCCCCAAATATATCACAAGAGCTAGGAGAATTACACCTAAAATACTTCCGCTTTTTACATCTCCTGGTCTTAGAACATGAATATAAAAACCCATGATCAGAGCGATAGGTATAGTGAATAGAACAGTGAATAGGCCCCAAGGGCTGTCAAATAAGGCATTAACGACGGATATAGATAGGCCGGCAAGCGTCAATATAAGGATAAATAACATTGCGAAAGAGGCAACTATACCAGCTGTACTTCCTATTTCTTTCTCGGCAATAAGAGGCAAGCTTCTTCCCTGGTGCCTCACTGAGGCAAAAAGTGACACCATGTCATGAACTGCACCTGCAACAACTGCTCCAATTATTATCCAGAGGGCTCCGGGAAGATATCCAAACTGGGCAGCAAGAACCGGCCCTATGAGTGGACCGGCAGCAGCAATCGCCGCAAAGTGATGACCAAAAAGAACGTATCGGTTAGTCTCCTGATAATCGTGACCATCAGCCATAGTTATTGCTGGTGTTAGTTTATTAGGATCAATTTCTAAAACTTTCCTAGCTATAAACAGGCCATAATACCTGTAAGCAAGCGCAAATACGCTCAGTGCAACGAGCACAAGGAATAAAGAGTTCAAAATCGTTCCTCCTTTACTTGCAATCAGAATTAACTCAATTTTTAATAGTGTAGTAACATATCTCTCTCATGGGACTCTGGACAGTTTGCGGAGAATTCGATTCATTTGCAACTAACCTTGAATCTCTATGGTCACTACCCCTTGACTGAACAGATCTTGAATTGACAAAAGATATAGCGTTCTTCACAAAAGAGCATTACACAAGAGTATTGGAGTTTAACATGCATCGCAAGATATGTTTACTTTTTTATAAAACCTCTAAAAATTGCTGTACTCAAGACGATTTTTACAGAGGGATTAATTTCTAATACTCAGGTCAGAATCTAAGTTTTATATTGGTGTATAAAAGACTTACTAATTCAAAGGAAGATTTACACTGTTGAACTGAGAATTAATAAGCTTGAAACCCAAGCTGTCTGAAAATTGAATTCAATTTCAAAGTCTATTGCACTTTGTTTTGTATTCAAGTGCGTTCCAGAAAATAAATTTCAAAAAGTGTATCTGAGTATAAAGTTGAGTCCATAACTAGGACTTACACGTTTGAACTGGAAAATAGCAGCATTAAACAGTCAAACGTCTAGAATAAAACTTTTAGCTAAAATAAATAAAGTGCACATTTAAACCATAATAACGGTCCCGTTGCAAAAAATCTCAGAATACGCGTGTAAGTCTATGGATATGAACAAAAGTCAAAATATTCGAGAAAATGTATAAATATTATAGAAATATTCTAAATAATTGATTAATATATTTAGCTTCATTAGGACCAGAGGAATTTTAGATTCTTGATTTGTCCTTTTTTAACCATATTCAATGCTTCAATTCCTTTTAAAATCCTACTTGCAGAACAAAAATCCTGAAAACCTAGCATTGGAGCAATTATTCGCTTTATAGACCTATGATCTTGTTCTATAACGTTATTCAAATACTCGACTTGTTTAATTTCAACATTTTCATACAACTTATTTTCATTTTTTAGTTCATGTATGGCAATAGGGTCAGCTCTATTCTTATCGACTGTTATTACTCTTGGTATTTGATTGTGATTTGAACCCAAAGCTTTTTTAATAAATCTCTTTGCAGCTTTTCTATTTTAGTTTTGAACTTAGCATGAAATCTATTGTGTTTCCGTCTGGATTAACTGCTCTGTAAAGGTATCTTCATTCACCTTATGAATTTTTGCAACATAACCCCTATATTGCTGAACTTCCAATGTTTTTAAGGCGTTATAAGTAGATTTTTATATTGGTGTGAAAATACAAGCTACTTGATAAAATAAGGGGCTACTGGAATTGGTTTCTTCCAAAATTACTCCTGTTTTTTCTCTGGCAGCATTTGCAGTTATTCACAGCCTGACTGCAAGCCTGCCCTTCAAACGCCTCATCGTGAGAGGCTTGGGTTCCAAGGCAGACAGGTTGTATCTGCCGGCATACAGTCTCATTGCAATGCTAACAATATTGCCGCTAGTTTATCAGCTCTACAAAAACCCTGGACGGGTTCTCTATAAAATACCTTTTCCCTGGCGCTGGCTGATGGTCAGCGGGCAGTTAATTGCTGCAATCATTGTCCCAATGGCTTTTCGCGATGCACCGCATAGATTCAAAATACGCTCACAGATCTCTGCTCCACAGACTCCAGAAGCAGGTTCCCTGAATATCCGGGGAATTTATCGATGGGTAAGGGATCCCTTCTTGCTCTCAGGACTGGTCATAATCTGGCTCACTCCCATTATGACCGTCAATCTGTTTGTCATATACTTTTTGACTACCATATATCTGTATATTGGATCCCTGCACTGGGAAAGCAGGCTGACAGCACAGTTTGGTGACGAATACCGTGAGTACAAGAAGAGGGTAAATAGATTCATTCCCAAATCATGGAAAAATGCTAAAGATATTGATAAATTCAAAGAATAAGATCTTTTTTAGGTATCAATAAGGCGTGTTTTCAGCAAAAAGAAAATATTATTAGTATTTTTTCCTGTCAATTCGAAAGGGGGAAGTTTCATAGCAGAAGATCAATACTCTTACAAACAGGATTTAGATTCTAAGAATATAGGTAACAATATCATTGGAAGGCTTTTTCCTGAAATAACATCAAAGTCTCTAGCAGGCGATGTTGTAACCCTCCCTGCGGTTTCGGAAGGAAAGGTTACACTAATCTGTATTGCTTTTGTGCGCAGCGAACAGAGCATGATCGACTCCTGGGCTGAACCTTTTGAGCAAGAATTCGGAAAAGACAACAGGTTTGCTATCTATGAGGTTCCAATGATAAATGCAGCATGGAAAGTGTTCTCATGGATGATCGACTCAGGCATGAGAGGGAGAATTCCTGTAGAGAAGCACGGTAATGTAGTTACTTTTTATGGAGATTACTCAGACTATCAAGAATCTCTTGAGATGGAAGATACGAACTTTGCCTATGTTTTTTTGCTAGATCAGAAGGGTTTTATTCGCTGGAAAGGGAAGGGATATTCAAATCCTAAAACCATAAAAAAACTAATCGAGACTGCAAAATCTCTCAAATAAATAAATCTGTTTCCGTTGCAAAAATTTTCTTCTCGTCCTTTGAGGCTAGAATGGTACCTTTATGTGCTATCTTTTGGGTAAAAAATAATTTTTAACTTTCCTAATTGTGAATGTTTTCACTAATTTTGTAAAATATCCATATTTTTTGCAACGGAACCTTATGTTTTAAGTCCAGACATGTATCTGGACTGCTGAACAATTTACGGCCTGAATCAAAATTAATTACACATTATCAAATTTTATTTCACTTTCAGATCCCTAAACAACTGTACTTATTCTGTTGCCTTTCTTCTTTTAGTTCCTTTTCGTAATCCCTACTGCAGTTGCTGAAGGATCAGGCTTGGAAAGTCTATTCTTTACTCCAAGTATCTTCACAATCACCATGCTGATCTCAAAAAAGATTAACATGGGTATGGCAACCATAAGCTCGCTGAAGACATCTGTCCCAGGAGTAACAACGGCTGCAACAAACATAATAATGACATAAAGGTGCTTGCGGTAGGTCACAAGAGTGCTATATTTTACAAATCCATTTCTGGTAAGGAAAGTAAGTACTATAGGGAATTCGAAGACCAGCCCAAAGATTGCTATAGTTGTTGCTATAAATGAAATGAAATTGAAAACCGAATAGGTCGCTGTCACTCCTGAATCTGCTGCATCAATGTAGAGGAACTTAAGAAAAAGAGGTATCATGAAGAAATAAGAGTATGCAGCTCCAATAACGAACATGACAATGACTGCTAAACTCAGGAAAATAAACTGGCCTTTTCCAATAGATATTGGAATTTTAATTGAATACTGCTTGGAGGAGATAGCCCGATAAATATAGAAAGCAATAACAGGTAGAGTAAGGAGTGCTCCCATTATAATAGAGAGCTTTAGCTCCAGCATCATTACTTCCAGGGGAGATACATAGACTAGCTTTGCGCCCTCCGGGAGAAGATCAACTTTCATTCTCTCAATTAGAGGGCTTGTAAACTGAAAAGTGATAATAATTCCTGCGAGAAAGACTCCAGAAATCACGAGTAACTTATTTCGCAGGGTCCGCAGGATTACACTGAGATTTTCAATGGCTTCAGACATATTGAGTACCTATCCGGAAAGGCAAAAGAAAGATCTTTATCCTATTTAAGGGAACTCTTATATTCATTGCAGTGAGGTCTATTGACTACAGAGATTTTTATCATCAACTTCTTTTACCTATTTTGTTTTTTCGCTTTAGGTTTGTCCGGCTCTTTTCATGGAATCCTTTTAATGTTCTCTGGAACTTCCATTCATTTAGGAAAAATCCAATTAAAGAAGCCACAAACTAGAGTACGTAGACCGTTATGTTTGAGTACCAGGAGCTGGGAAATAGCAGTTACCTTAACAGATTATCTTAGTAGATTATCTTAATAATAACAAATATATTATATTAATTATTCTAATAAGGTTATACAATCAACTTATGATTAATCATCTGTCAGGTTGTATAACACACATCTTAAACAAGTAATCTTAATCGGATTATAGTAATCATTTTTAAATGATATGTAATTATAGTAAAGTGATTGTAGTATAATGATTTGGGTTACAGATTTCCAATTTCCAATATACAGCTAGATATGCAAATATGGGAAAATGGATAATAAAATGGATTGCGAAGATATTCTATAACAGAAAAATGGAATATCTGCAAAAGGATACTAGATTTACATTTAATATTATGTTCCGATATTAATATATTTATCTAGGTGCATCTAAGAGCAGAAAAAATGAATTCACAGCACACAGGCAACGGAACCACTTCCAATGGAATAGCATCGGGAATCAATTCGTATACTTCCGGTGTTCCAGGAGATACTGAAGAACCTCTCACGGTTCACCTGTTAGAGCTTAGAAACCGGCTGGCAATCGTTTTAATTTGGCTCGTTATAGGAATAATTATTGCTTTCCCATTCTCAGCAAAAGGGATGCTGCTTATCTGGAAGGAATTTATAAGTTCTGACCTTTATATGACAGCTTACTCGCCCCTTGAATGGACCTTTGCTCGCCTCAAGCTCTGCCTTGTCTTCGCTTTAGCTACTTCAATCCCTCTGCTCTTCTACCAGCTTTACAGATTCGCGGGCAAAGGACTTTATCCACATGAGAAGCGCTTCTTCCTCAAGATCATTCCAGCATCTTTCCTGCTTTTTATCTTTGGGGCCTCTATAGGTTACTTTATCGTCCTGCCTGTAATGTTCAAATACATTTTATTTTTCTCAGGTGACATGGCTACAGCGCAACTTTCAGTTCAGAATACTCTCTCAGCCGTAACCACGATCCTGGCAGGTTTTGGAATTGTATTTCAGCTCCCCCTGCTTGTGGTTTTTGCCGTGAAAATGGGGCTTATACAGTATCAGACACTCAAAAAGCAGAGACTTATTGTATACAGTATAATTATGGCAGTTTCACTATTCCTTTCCCCTGACCCGACATTCATTGCCCAGATTCTTGTGGCATTTCTACTTGGAATCCTGTTTGAATTCAGCTTATTACTAATCCGGGTATTTTGAGGGAGAGTTTGCCTAATTAATTAAATCTTTTTTTGTTAAAATACAAGAAGCTCTAGTAAATTTCCAGATTAAGGACGTCTACAGGTCTTATTACAAGAATTTTTATATTAGATTGCTGATAATAACCAGTAATGATAGGCACACAAGAATTGATAGTAATTCTTATTGCAGCTCTCTTCCTCTTTGGGCCCCAGAAGCTTCCGGAACTTGCAAGGTCTCTGGGGAGTGCAATGGGAGAATTTAAAAAGGCACAGCGTGCTTCTGAGCTTGAGCTCAATCAATTTGACGCCTACACCCAAAAGGCTGCGAATATAGTCGCTTCTGCGGAAAAAGAGAAAGAGAAGGAACAAAAAGATAATCCAGAGAGCAGTAAAGAAGTAAAAACCGATACAGATTCAAAGGTCGGTATAAACTTGGAAAATACACCTGAAGCCGGGAAATCTATCCCTGAAAAGGAAGAGTTCCGGAAAAGCTGAAGCATCGGGAACAAGCTAAGATAAAAGGAGATAGATTTAAGGACAGATCTAAAGGAGATAGACTGAAGATGTAAAAATCAAGTGAAAAGGATTAAATATATAAATTATGTAAAATAATAAATGAAAATAGAACCTTTATATAACATAAAAAATCTTAGCTTAATTTATAGATATTTCAATTTTCAGATCATTATCTGCTCAATTATATTGTCTAAGAAAACGACAGCTTGAGGTTAAGCCATGATAGGCACACAGGAACTTATACCGATTTTCTTAATAATTGTACTCCTTTTTGGAGCGTCCAAACTTCCGGAATTGGCAAGGTCCATGGGAAGTTCAATGGGCGAGTTCAAGAAAGCTCAGAAGGAATCCGAACTTAGCCTTAGGGAATTTGAAAAATCCATAACGGAACCCACAGCGCCAAAGAGCAAGGTACAGGAAACTGCTCAGAAACTAGGGATTGACATAAGAGGCAAGAGCGACGATCAGCTTTTAGATGAGATCCAGAAATCAGCAGAAAAGCCAAAAGAGGTCTCTGAACCCTGAACAATCCTGAAAAGTGAGTTTCTTTTTTCTTTTCATGGCATTATTTCCATGTCTAACCTTTTATTGAAGCCTACCATTTTTATTTTAACCGAAATTCTTATTTTTATCCCAACCGAACATGGATAGTGAAACAACCTAATGGGAGTGCTTTTGTGGCAGAGCTAATCATTGAAGTCGACAAAAATGATAATTTTCTTGGGCTGCGTGAACGAGAGGAGTTTTACTTGGGAAAGCATATTCATAGGGCTGCTCAACTTATCCTGCTAAACCCTGAAAATAAAATGCTTATCCAGAAAAGGTCGCCTCAAAAGCGGTGGTATCCGGACCGCTATACGTACTCGGTAAGTGGTACTGTAGCGAATGAATCTTATGAAGCTTGCATGAAGAGGGAAATGCTTGAGGAAATCGGAATATCGGTTCCATTTAGGAAATTATTCAAAATTCCTTGCATCTTCGAAAACAAAGGAGCCTTCCACACAGTATTCTCAGGCAGATGCTCGAAAAATACTGCAAGCTTAATTCAGCCCGATCCAGAAGAGACAGCCTATATAGAATGGATAGAGCTTGAAGAACTATATGGAGCCGTCAAAGCTGAACCCGATAAATATACGCCTTCCCTGCGAGCAGGAATTATAAAAATATTTCAGAAAGGTTATGAGAATTCAGGAAGGTTATGAGAAATATATACTTTAAAAACACTATATGAAAATCCCACAAAATTAATTTCAGTAGAAAGAAATGGTTCAATATTTTATGGGTTTTACCCTGAGTTACTGCTTGTTCTATCTTTTTAATACTCCCGCTTAATATTCGTATTCATCCGACGGTACCTGCTTTGATCCTACAAATTCACCTATAATCGGAATGTGTTCTCCACATTTGGGGCAGGTCTTTTCAGGTGTGACATCGTATTTTTCGATTTCGAAAAAGCCACGAGTAATCAACAGCTTTCCGCAATTTGGGCAAAAAGTATTATTGCGTTCACTACCAGGGACATTGCCCATGTAAACATACTTCATTCCTTCCTCGGTTGCGATTTTACAGGCTTCCTGCATGGTTTTCACAGGAGTAGGAGATATATTCTGCATCTTGTACTGGGGATGGAAACGTGTAAAATGAAGTGGCGTCTCAGGTCCCAAGTTTTTGTACATCCATTTTGAAAGTTCCCTTAGCTCTTCAAGAGAATCGTTTGCATCAGGGATAATGAGGTTTGTAATCTCAACATGGATCCCAAGTTTTTTTGCAAGGGCAGAAGCCTCGAGTACAGGGGCCAGTTTTGCGCTGGCGACGTCATGATAGAACTTTTCGTTGAATGCCTTGATATCGATATTGGCGGCATCCAAATAGGGTGCTATGTGTCTGAGGGCATCAGACGTCATATATCCGTTTGTTACATAAATTGTTGCAAGCCCTGCAGCTTTTGCTAATTTTGCGCACTCATAGGTGTATTCATGCCAGATTGTGGGTTCGTTATATGTCCATGCAACTGAGCTCGAGCGTGAGAGGAGTGCTCTTTCGATCAGCTCATCTGGAGGAATATCCATTGTATAAGCATCTTCTAGACAGGCCTGGGAAATCGACCAGTTCTGACAGTGTTTACAGCGGAAATTGCATCCTATTGAGCCAACTGAATAAACGTAAGACCCCGGATAAAAGTGATAAAGCGGTTTCTTTTCGATAGGGTCAACTGCCTCGCTTGAAACCGTTTCGTAAATAAGAGTATATAAATCTCCTTTCCTGTTCTCTCTGACCCCGCAAAAGCCCCTTTTTCCCGGGGCAATTTTGCAACTCTGGGCACAGAGATTGCAGTGTACTTTATTGTCTCCGATTTTTTCGTAGAACATAGCCTCTTTTATCACATCAATCCCCATTTAGAAATTGTTTTACAGCATAATAATGTTGCTGTTTCAGATTTTTCCAGTCCTCCAAAAAATGACCAACTCATTAAGTTTTCTGCGTCTTGTAATATGGTTTGGAATGGTGATCTGAAATAATCCTTTTGGATTAAAGCAATTGAGGTTACATGGTCCTGTCTTTCTCTGAAAGCCTCAAGGAATTCTAAATCCTTTAACATGTTCACTGTTGTTGAACTTTTCAGCCTGAGGTTCAGCAGGGAGGATATTACTTGGAGATTATTTTTAATGAATGAAGATTTCCTCGGCACTCCTTTATTAACTGGTTGATTTTAATATTTCTGTAGCTTAGTAATTAATTTAGTATCTATTCGTTTTTTGTAATTCATCTTCTTGTGCACCTTGAGATTCGATTATATTCCTGCCTAAAAGTTAGATTTATCGTCTTTTAAGTAAGCTCGTTGAGACTCCACTTTTATTTATGTTTTGATCAACAATAGCTTTCTTTTCAACTTTTCGAGCTTTTTCCCTCGCTTATTTTGAGAAAAGGAGGAAAATTTCAAGTTTTATTCGATAATAATGCTGGTTTCTTAGTTTTTTCTCTATTACCAGTTTTAGGAACTTCCATCCAGATTTCATAATTGACATTCCTTAACCCTCTTTAAGGTGAGTTCAACTCACTTATAAATATTATAACGTCGTGCTCTACTTAATTAAATTTTTAATACATTTCACCACTTAGCGTATCTTACTCAAAAGCCGTACTGTGTACATATTATTAAATTGAGTTTCCTGGTAAAAGGAGAATTCTTTAACATATCAGAGTCAAGCACGAGGTTCATACTAGGTATGCCTTGAACAATGAAATTGCAGCAAACAAAAAAATTCGTACCTATTACTCAAAATAAGGAATTTTTAACTCATAATTTGGAAAAAAAGGTCTTTGGATCCTATGTAAAAAAAGTGCCTGTACTGTTTTCATTAGAGAGGTCTGACACAATGAAGTTTCAAAGTCTTAAGGCATGCGTAAAAAATGGGTTATTTCTTATATTTATCATTAGTCTGGTTGGCACTGCGCATGCAGATACAAATAAACTTGTGTATTATAACTGGTCTGCAGACACTGGAAATACTATAGTTGATAATTCCGGACACGGAAACAACGGTATAAACGAAGGCAGTGAACTTTTTACTTTGCCAACTGGACAAATGGCAAGACATTTTTATGGACAAAACCGGGTAATAATACCTAACAATGAACAACTTGCATTTACTGATCCTCATATAACATTTGGGGTTTTTTTCCGTTACGATTCAAGCAATCCGGCTCATAATACATATTTAGTTTCCAAAGGAAATACGGCATTTAGAATCAGCGTTGACTATACGAATTCCATGCTGGCATATGATGTTTATGCAGATGGCCATGCTATTCATGCTTCCAGTGAAACTCGAATACATCCTAACACAGATTATGAAGCCATTGTGACATATGACGGCTCTCATGCTCAATTATACATCAATGGACTTGCTAACGGAGAAGGCGTGAATTATACAGCAGCGGCTTTAGGTCCAAGCCATACTACGGAAAACTGGACGATAGGATCTTCCTCAGATACTACTTGTGGGCTAAACGGAACCGTATACGCCTTTTACTTGTATAACAGAACACTAGACTCATCCGAAATATTAAATTTATATGCAAGTGACCTGCGTAGCATCAAGAATTTAAGCAAACCAGGAGGTATTGCTTTGTCCTGGGATGATTCCGGGCATATTCAATCATGTTATCAATATTTACCAATTTTCCAGAAGTATAATGCCACATGCACCATTAATGTAAATAATGTAGATAACAGAAGACAAGCTGCACTTGAATTAAAAGAACTTGATGCTCTGCATTCGGCAGGATGGGAAGTAGCTCTACATGGGTATAATCACGTAGATTCAGTTGGATTTCTAAATAGCAATACTTCTGAAATGTGGCTAAACCAAGAAATATTCCCAAACATTGTAGAAGTTACTAGATATGGGTATCCGGTTTATACTTTCGCGTATCCTTATTCAAGTAGAAACACAGTTTCCGATGCAGCACTAGCTCCATATTTCCGGACACTTCGAACAAGAGCTCCCACGATAGTAAACGGGAATATAAATGAAACTGCGCTGGCTTATTATAATTGGGATGATACGCAACTTCTTTATGGTGTTGAAATCGATGATCAGTCAATTGGTGCCAATCTGCCGTCTATAGAAAATGGAATCGATTACGCAATAAAAACAGGAAGTGTACTGGTATTGTTTGGGCATGCAATTACTCCTAATGTTACTGGACCATACCAAACTTCAACGTCAAGACTAGATTCGATTCTAAGTTATACCAGTCAAAATGGTGGAGCATTTTATCACATGGGAGATCTAGGAAACTCGTTCTGGAAACAGGTTCCTAGATTTTCTAATGCAGTTGCAAATTACAAAGTTTCTAGAACTAGTTTACTGGCTGGGGAAAA
>Ga0207800_1000144_pt1 | contig 25019 bp, 19 predicted proteins | sample LuqExpMetageno11_FD_187769 | JGI IMG/M metagenome (GOLD analysis project Ga0207800, IMG submission 187769) | Tropical forest soil microbial communities from Luquillo Experimental Forest, Puerto Rico - Sample 11 (SPAdes) | ecosystem: Environmental > Terrestrial > Soil > Tropical forest ... | reverse complement strand
TATCACATTTTCATGATTTACTTGATCTTGATCTAGTTGAATGTAATTTTAATACTCTAGCCAATATCGCTAATGCTTGTATCAATATAGACAATAAATTAATTACTAACTACGATATTGTTGGTGATTTTATTTATGAGCATACTATATTCTACGTTGAACATTATCAGCTAAGTTATCTTTTAGCTCACTTCGCTGAACGTATTCACGGTCTCCGAGAACAGCAGCTAGTTAAAAGCCGAATGCCAATCGCGTGGCAAATGACAACGGCAATAAGTAGATGTCATCCTGTAGACGACGCTGTTCGAAAAAAATATGAAGAAGAGGCAAAAAGATATTGAATTATAGAAAATCTGAATAAAATAAAAATATGTATTGAGTTATATATTGGGGGTTAAAATATGTCGTTTGTTATACGACAAGATGTAGTAGAAGGGACCGAAGATATTGTTAAATTTTTGGATGAATATAGAAATAATGAATATTTTATTGATACAATGTATTGGACGCTTCAACTCGTTAGGAACAATGGTTCTGTGTGTCCTGCTGATGTATATATCGCATTGCTTGAATCCGGTGCTGTCAAACATAATATCACACAACGTGATGTCGTACCGGAAATAGCAGATGCATATAATAATTGTATATTTTATATGGGATTATTAGAGCCACTTGGGATTTTCAAGTGTCACATATCCGATGTGGAAATGGGTAAGTCGCTCATGACCGCACATACATTCTTTAGCCTGATTATGGGTCCGCGTTTCAACCTTTTTAATAGCTATGTACAGCAGCTATATAATGCCGCAAATGCAAAACGATATACTCCGAAGTCCTATCAAGTCGAAGCTTTAGAAAAATATATGCAAGCTTTGCAAGAAGCAATAAAAGAATCAGAAATACAACCCAAGACGGGTTCCCATGTCGAAAAATTCAAAGTACGACAGGCGCCAAAACAAGAAGAAACAGAGCAAAAACAAAACAATATAAAAACTGCGAAAGAAGCAAAAATAGAGGCGAACCATAAGAGATGGAAATCACAACAGGCGCAGAAACGAGGAGAAATTATTCCGGAGCAGATCGATCCAGCAATAATCGAACAAAGGGCAAAATGGCGAGAACAGAAGCAAAAACAACGAGATAAGCAGCATTTGCCGCCCGCGCAAGAGTGATAAACTAGTTGTGGACACCACGGCGAATAATATGGTTGCGAACAATAGCGGGCGGATGCGACAATCTATATTTCAATAGGCGATCATATATTACATATGTCGCCGACTACATGTATTTTTTTATCGTTAAGTTTTTGACAAAAGGGCCGCTCAATTTTTTTGGGTGTAGGAGTATGGGAGTTCAAAGGAGTGATTTCGTTGGCGAGCGGCCCTTATTTTTTCACAAATACATATTATACAATACAACGTATAAATATCTTTATACCGTTGAGATTAGATAATAGACAGCTAGCGGCTTCGATATAATATCCCGGCTTCGTCGCTACGTGAATTTACCTCCTGTTTTATACCTACCCTGTCGGTGGACCATTTATGGCTACCAGGCATCATACTATTTGTAAAGGAAGTCTACACATCGTGCAGGTGGCTAGAAAGAGGCTTGTGGGGATAGATGACATAAAGTTTTGCCTGACTCGTGATTCGAGGTTTTATATAGTAGGCACTGTATGTATTACTTGGTAGTAAAAAAATAAACCGCAGCGCCAACTGCGATGTGAGTGAAATTCATAACTATTATCGCAGCATAAGTTAGTTCGCGATTAATGAACACAAACTAATTTATGCTTATGTACTACTCGAATGCTTCGATGCGACGCCTTTTTTGGTGTGTTACTAAGCTGTATTGTGCGTAATACTATTTTTATTACTATCTAACTTTTTTTATATCAAACTTATAGAGGGTATTTATACTCCGAGCTAAGAAATTCGTACATATGCGAACGATTGGGGGCTTGTTACTGTTTCTTGCGCTCGGGCTTATAACCCTTGTCGGCATCAACGCCAGCAGTGATATGCTTGGCGAAGCCGGTCAAAGCAACAACACAAATATCCAGAACGCAACTGCGGGCGGCGCTAGTGCTATGACGCCCATTTGGACTGTTCTCGGATATGCTGCTTTGCTTGGCGGAGCAATGCTTGCCATCCACGCGTTCAGCTAAACAAGGTCTAAAATCAAAGGATTATTAAAAAGAGGTAATATACATGGAACAATTCGAAAAAGCAGAGGTTGAAGCTCCTGAGGACTGGGCCACGGGGATTATCAAGGTCGCTTGTATTCTCGTGATCGGTGTTGTAATTTTGAACTCCGTTGTGACATCTTGTAACATTGCAAGCAACAGCACATTTTACACCCTGTACAACAACGTGACTTCAAACATACAGTCAGGGTATACACTGGCTGCCCTCATGGTCCTGGCTCTGGGCGCTGGTGCAATCATGCGCTTCCTTGGGTTTATGTAAGAAAGCTTTAGAATCGGTGTATTCCAGGATAAAGGGCTCTAGCAGCCCTTTTTCCATAATAGGGAGGCACAAAATCATGAAATTTGCTGCTAAACGTACAAACCCCAATTCACGAATGGATCGGATGATGAAGAAGTCAGCCTCAAGACACTATTACAAGCTTCGAAGGCGATATGATGGCAAGCCGGCGCGCTAAACCAATTCGCCAAAATATCCCCGGAGAATCGCGATACGTAACATCGGCTAATGGTATAGTGTCGAACGCTTTCAATCTTATGCAAAATCTGCGGTGGCGGCCACAATGATCTCCAGATTGAAAAAATTTGTGAAAGGCGAGCAGGCGCAAGCTGCTTACGAGATTGAACACGCTGATTCAATACATCGCGCTGAGGAGGAGGCTTTTGAGCAAGAAATGAAGCGGCGCTCGACTGATAGACGTAAAACAGAGGCTGTGATGCGCGAAGCTGCCGAGCAAAAGGCAATTGAGGACGCTAAAAGGCGCGGGGCTAGAAAAGCAACTCCGCTTGGCGAGCAAATTAATGATAATTTCGATGAAGCCCTCGAAAAAGCACTCGCCGGTGCAAAAAAAGTTCAAGAGAGGGCAATTACAGGCGCTAAAAAAGCTCAAGAGTTCATCGAGTCACCCGGTGTTCAAAAGAAGTTTAGTAATGCGAGGCACAATCTTGGGAACGTCGGCGGCGATTTAAGGCGAATTGTACAACCTCCACAAGCTCCAGTTCGAGGTCGCCGCAAGCCGGTTGTCCAAAAAGTTCAAATTGTAGAGAAAGCGGTCGTTCGAGAGCATCCTGTTCATACAAAGAAAGACAAGCCACAGGTTGGGAATCCAAACAAAGGCCGTTTTGCCGTCATATCCAGTAGTCGGGAAAAAGCAACAATTGGCAACCCAAATAAAAAGGGTTTTGGCGTTCGATCTAGTAGTAGGGAGCAGCCAACGCTTCGAAATGTGAATAAAGGGATATTTGGCGTTAAATCCTCGAAAGCTCGAGAAGAACATCGTTTTGGGACAAGATCATCAAGAAGGTGAAATATATGGCAAAGAACACAGGTAAGCATCATAGGCATGGCGAAGAGTGCAGGCGGTCACAGTGCTATAATGGGCATACTGACCACTGGGTCGAGAGAGATACTAAAACTGGCCAATTTACAAGCGTGAAACATGATAATAAACCGTTCAAGGGCGTTCGCAAAGAGAAATGCAAACACCACAGGCGGTAATTTTGGGATAATATCCCAATTATTTTTTATTTGCTCATTGCAATATAATTGCTTTATATACTCCATATAATTTCCAGCCTTATATATATCCAGGATTATTTTAACACTGATCCGCTCACTATCTATTTTAGCGATTCGAGGGTTTATATAGTCGGCACTGTATTAATTAATTAGGTGATATGATATGGTGACAGAGGCCGAGTTATGGGGGATTGCATTAATAGAACGGTGTTTATTTGCATTGTTGATATCTATTGTGTTAGTTGTGATTGTGTATATTAACGAGCTTATTAAGTCGATTCGCGCTAAAAGAAAACAAGACAACTCCTGCATTGAATTGGAAAATTAATCGTATTTTTTCACTCTTTTTTCTCTTTTTGCCTTTATCGTGTCTACTGTTGTTGATTACCGATTCGAGGTTACTTATACCATGTCTCTATATTAAAATATACAGAAAAAATATATTAGTATTGTAATATTATTATATAAAAGAAGTAGAGAGAGGCGAAAAGAAATGAGTAGTATCGTAATCTGTATGACTCCAGACGTGGCAGCTGTGTATAATAACATGATCGATGCAGGTATTGACGGGGATGTCGTATTTCTCCAACTCACCCGGATGGTTCCTGTCGAAGTACTTGAAATGGCCGAGGAAGAGACTTCAGAAGAAACACCAGATGAACAAGTCGAAGATATTGGCGAAGACCCAGAATTGCTTGAAACCGTGGCTCGTGAAGAAGACACGCCAGTCGAGAGCATATCCCACGACTAAATCGAGGTGTGCAAATGATCAAATCAAAAGGTGGTGACTAAATGGCAGTTGTACCACTATATATTGGCGGAAGAATCGTCGGTTATCGTGTTGTGTCGGCTACTGAGGCAGCGGCTGCTACTACGTCATCGAGTACGTCATCAAGTACGTCATCAAGTACATCGTCAGCTCAAACAGCAGCAGCTGTAGCGGCATCTACAGCGTCGAGTAATGTGGCAGCGAGCTCAGCTGGAGCTACAGCGAGTAATGCGACACAAAAAACAATTACGTCAGGTGCGGCGCTTATCGAAGCTATAAAAAAGAAAGTATCAAGCAAGGGCAAAGCTTCGACATTACAGTCGATATTGGAAGGTGATGATGATGTCATCACTACTGATAAGACAAAATCGACAAGTGACACATCAAAATCTGCAGAGCCAGCAAAAGGTTCCTGGGCAGAGTTCGCAAAAAAAATGGCAGCTAATGCAACAGTCAAATATGTCACTGAGAACGGCAAGCAATATGCGGTTGTCGGCGATAAGAAAGTTGATCTCGAAGCATATATGGCTGCACATCCAGAGCAAATGACTAGTGCAACCAGTGTTACAGCAGCTAATGACTTGGGCACATCAAGCACAAATGACAAGCTTGTCGGTGGCTCATCTTCATCATATTATGATGTTGATACGGCTCTCAAAAGTGTATATAGCCAAGCAAAAGCCGCCGGAATTAACATTAGTGCGCCTACATCATATGGCAACAAGATCACGAGCCAGTCACAGGCTCAAAAGATCATCGATGACTATACCGCAAAAGCAAATGCAATATTATCATCGTCAAATAAGAGTGCTACAGCAGCGGCCTCAAAGGTTAGTTCGTCTTCCTCATCATCGTATTATGATGTCGACACGACGCTTAACAGCATATATAAGCAAGCCGCAGCTGCCGGGATAAGTATTGCGAAGCCGTCATCCTATGGCAAAAAAATAACAAGTCAATCTCAAGCCCAAAAAATCATTGATGAGTATACTGCCAAAGCAAACAAGGCATTAACAGCATCCAATAAAAAATCGGTGTCGGCAGCGAGCACAAAAGCAACGACTACAACGACATATGATATTTCCGCAAATGTCAAAAATATTCAGGCTACTGCGAAACAGTATGGCATATCACTCGCGGGATTATCCCAAACATCATACTCGTCACAAGCAGCTGCTCAAAAAGCACTGGATAATTATTATAGCGCTGCGCAAAAGGCTTTGAATGCAAAACTTGGTACTACAACAGCAGCGGCAAAAACTACAACCACAACATGGCAACCGTCATCTATTCCCTCTTCGATGAAGTCTGATTATGATAGTTGGAATAGCGAGATTCAATCCAAATATGGTAAAACACTCAACCCTGATTATTATTTGTGGTTGAAAAATGGGAAAGCAGGTATAAATGGTGTTCCAAAATATTATTTAGAAGACGCCATGAAAGAAAGTGATGCGACAAGATCAGCTAGAGCCGCAGCTGATGCAGTTGCAGAGGCAAAATATGCAGCCAGTCAAAAATCATTGCAAGATTCTTACAATGCAATGCTGAAGGCTAAAGGCACAACTTCTGCTAAAAACTCAATAAACAACGCTTCAAACACAAAATCAGCGAATTATAGCAAAGGTACGCCTGCTACATTCTCCAATGCGAACAACACGATCAATAAAGTCACAGTCGTAAAAGCGGCTGAAACTCCAAAGTCGGCAAGCAGTTCAAACCAAAAACTGATCACGGGAACAAGTGCACTTGCAAAATACAACAAAGTTGCTAACGCACAAACAAACACATCCTCGGGATCTTCAGGCAAAACAATATCAATTAGCAAGCCGGTGGTTCGCGCTGGTACAGGCTCGACATTAAAAGCAACATCTGCAAACCTGAATAAACTTGCTAACACAAAAGTAAATCAAGTCGCGGTTGTATCCGGAGCGGCGGCTGTTGCAGCATCTCTGGCAGCGAGTAAAACCAATGTTAGTACACTAAATGCATCAAATCTGAGCAGCTCCGAGATAAAAGCAATCGAACAAGCAACTAACAAAACATTGCTTGCCGATCGCAAAACATGGGTTGACAACGTTCAAACTGTTGGTGCCAAGAGCGAGCATGCTATCCTAAACAACAAAACATATGCTTCATCTGAGGCCGAGAAATCAAGGAATGCTGCACAATATATCCAGAAGCTAGCTGGAACCTATGTAGCAAGTAAACAAGCAACGTCTAATCAGGAGTATGATACAGCCGTTGCAGCAAAAGCAGCTGCTGAGAGACAAGCTCAAGCAGCATATAATGCGGCGAAAAAAGCATATGGCGTAGTTCTTGACAAGAACGGTCTTGCGATAAATCAAGTGACCGATAAGCGAGGTAATGTGCTCAATTCGTCTCGAAATGTGCTTGGTCAGGAAATTACGATTTCATCACCTGTAGTAGTGAACAGGGAGAAAACAACCTATACTCGCAGCGCCGCAGAGACCGCAAAAACAGCAGCTGATTACAACCAGCCGATATTGAATGGCCGAGCGGTATTTACCAGAGGTTTTACCACTGGTGTTTCGTCACCTGCGCTAAGCATATCCCCAAAAACAGGCGAGGCTAGCTATGGATTTGCAATAACGAAAAAATCATACAGCGATATTTCGCCTTTCAAGACGGTTGATCAGCTTAAAGAAGAGGACAAGCTAAACAGGATCAACAAAGAATACGAGGAGTCAAAAGCTGCCGCTGAGCGTGTTGGTGGTGTTCTTGGTGCAGCGGCCCTAAAAAGTGCCGAGCTCAATCGTGATGCGCAGACTGGAAAATTGCTAGATGATACCAATAAGTCGATAACAAAATACATCCCCACAACCGATTCAATTCATGCCTGGCGTGATAGGAATCTCGGTTGGGTACCTGGTTTTACAAAAACGCAGCAATCGATTGATGAGGCTATGAATAACAATGTAGTTGCTGGCGCCTTTCGCGATGCTTCATATGATGCATACAACTTTGCCCGTGAAAAACCGATTGAAGCTGCGGCTGAGGCTGTTAAAATAGCCGCTACATCATATGTAGGGGGCGCAATATTTGGAGCAGCAAAGGTTGGTTCGGTGTGGGCTGGGTCGAAAATCGCGAGTAAAGCACTGTCGTTCGCAGTTCGAAATTCGCCAGACATATACATGCTCGGTTCAATGGGTAATAGTCTAAAAAGTTCGTATAGCGACACATTCAACTCCGCAGAATATAAGGGCCTTACGACAGCTGAACAAGAGGCTGTGAAAGAGAAGTATGCCGCTGGGCTCATGAAATCCGGTGGTGAGATGCTAATCGGCTGGAAGGCTTTTGGTAAAGGCGCCAAGCGAGGATTGACTACAACATCGACTGCCGTCGAATCTATCAAATGGCCAAAAGCCAAGAATCTCGAGAACGCACTACCGAGCGAATTTGATATAACTAATCCATCAAAATCAAAAACAGCCAAGGATAATAGGCTGGAAACGCTCGTGAAACCCTCACAGCGGAAATATGCATTGGGCGAAGTCGATATAACGAACATTCCAAAAATATCCCGTGAAGGCTCAAAAATCGTGCTGACGAAAGCCACTGAAACGGTGGTAGAGAGGCTTGACAGGACACAGGCAGAGCTCGAATCACAATTAAGCACGCTTAAAAAGGAAAATGCATTCAAATCGGCTCAGAACCCGTTCGCTAAAACACCTGCAAAGATTGAAGATTTGACGGCCAAGCTTGAAGAGATAAAAACACACAAGAGCGATCTCGAATATGATACCGAACTAAACCGGCAAAAAGCAATACAGGTGGTAAAAGCAGGTGGAGTTCGCGATATTTCAACAGGTGAATGGATTAGTGAGCCAAAAACAACAAAAGTAATCTCATTAAGCGATGCTAGAACGCTAATAAGTTCGAAAAAGCTTGGTGATATTATATCACCAAAAGAGCTGTCTGCCATCTCAACAAGAACGGGATCGTCGGGTAGAGTAATAAATGTGGCTGATTTTAACGATTTGCTCGCTCAAAAACAAGTCGAGGGCAAAATTAGTAGCTATGATCTGAACCGTATCACAAATGATGTTACTACGAAAAAATTTGATGACGCCCTACTTGAGCTTTCATTCTCCGAGATGTGGCGTGCAAACAACATCAAAACAGGGTTTTCAGGTCTAGATCGAAAGCCGTTCACCTTTACGAGGATTGAGTCTGTTGACAAATCACTTGAGAATGCCGGGAAAGCAGTGTCGAAGACTTTTAAAAGAACAGAGAGAAAGCTTGAGAGAAAGTTCGTGCTAAAAGAACGGGAGTTCCTGAAGCAACATAAAACGACGGCTAAAGCGATAAAAGCGGTTAAAAATATCGCTTCAGATGCTTCAGATACAAGTGAGACCGCTATCAAAAAAGGTCACGAAATATCACGAAAAATACCGGGTATTTGGAGCAAAGCTGAAGAACAAGTCGTAGTTAATCCCCGAGCCGAAATGCTTCAAAAACAAATGGGGGCGCTTCAAGCTAAGTATGGCGATCCAGCAGCGCTCAGGGCGGAGCTAATAAAGCTAAAACAAAGTGGTTCAACAGATCTCGCTAGAGTCAAAGAGCTCGAATCACAACTCACTGCGATCCGAGATGTACAAACTAAGCTAAACGCAGTGAGCCTCGCCGGTGTAAATCGCAGTAGCAGTCTACAACTGGTCAAGAGAAAGAGCTTCCAAGAAATTTTTACAATTGCAGAGCAAGAGCGTGCTGATATAGCGGCCAGAAAAGCGTGGCAAGAGCGCGCTGATATGCAAGATATGGCTGAAAAATTCGATGCGCCATATGAGGGCGAGCCATACAAGCCGTATGCTAAGGAGCTTGCATTTAAGACAAAACAAGGGCTACCTGCAAAATGGGCGAAAACAACTGAAGCGGTTAAATCGCTTAGTCTTGAAACGGTAGCAAGCGCAGCTCATGACACAGAACAGCAGGCTCTCGGGATTGCGGATCGTAAGTTCAAGCGACTTAATAAACGATATCAAAAAGCGAGAAACGACACAGGTCTCAAGCTGGAACATAGCGCCGCGCACTCAGTGTTGAATGCCAAGATTGGCATACGTCGAGCCGAGAGGGAATTAGAAGAAGCTCAAATCAAGGAGAATATCCCCGAAACGGCATATCAAAGTGCTAGATTGGCAAAAGCAAAGACTCGATTGGTAGCTACGAGGCAAACAGCCCGTGTCAAGCAATCACTTGGCGAATTCATACGTGCGCCATCACAAAAAGATGTGATGCCGAATGCGTACGAGCTTCAAAGAACGATGGATTTGCTTACTGCAACTCGAACTCATGATGAAAATGGCAATTTAATAAAACTTGCGAGTCAGCGAGCCGCAGACATGCAAGCGTATCTCACCCAAACAACACACGGTAAATATTGGGCCACGAAAAATCTCGAGAAGCTCTGGCGGGAAACAAATCCCGAAATAATCAAGCAAGAACCGATTGTTGAGACGTCGAAAGCTGAGTTTGAAGCGGGCCTAACAAGTAGATCACGAGAGCTAAACAACGAGAACGAGCTCTTCAAAATGAGTGATTTCATCGAGTGGAATAAAAAACAGCCGACAGATGTCGAGGCTAAGGCAACAAAAGAAGAACTAAGCACAGCTGGGACCTCAATATTCGATAGTATACGTCGCAAAAATGCAGACAAAGCAATCGAAGAAATTCGCAAGACCGCAAATGAGCAGTTCACAAACCCGTCTGATGCAACCGATGTTGCCGGCTTCGCAAAATCAAAAGCGGCAAAAGAGAAGTTCATCAGCGAACAAATCACCAAGCATAGTGGCTCGGCATTTAAAAAAGCTGAACGAATCGATAAGAATTCACTCGAATACAAACGTGCGAAATACAAAAAACAACAAGCTGCAAGGGAACTTGCTAAGCAAATTGCCAAGCAAAACAAGACAACTGAAGAGATTCTTGATATTACCGATGTTGGTGCAATCTCAAAAGCACGTCGTGGAGTAAAAACAGTCACACAGCAGCTATATAGCGATGCTAGGAAGGCGAAATTCGATCGCATAGCGCCTAGAGATCTAACTGATGTTGTCGGGTTCAGGCGAGCAGCCGCTAAAACCACTAAAAAAATAACATTAGCCTCTGAAAAACTAACATTTAGAGAGATTGCTGATTTTAAGAGTGCAAATCTCGAGAAATATAGCGTCAATAAAGGCGCTGACAATATCTGGCACAAAGAAAAAATCGAGAGCATGCGCGGGATAAAATTCGATTCGATAGCGGATTGGCGAATAGCAGATCGTAAAGTAGCCGATAATGCACGCTTCGAACAGCGTGAGCGGCTCAAAGAAACCAATGAAGAGTATGATGCAGAGCTCGAAGCCAATCGCAAACATGATTGGAGAGAGCTCATCAAGAAGAATATAGACCCAAAAAAGGCCGCGCAGGAAGAGGTAAAACATAACAAATTCATCGAATTACAAAAAACAAAAGGCATAGAAAAAGAAGCTGAGCGTGAATATAAGAAGTCCGCAGCGGAAAAGTCGAAAGAAGAAGCTCATTTCAACGCTTGGACTGAAGCTCAGAAGAAGAAATCTGAACTAATAGAAGCTGAGCTCGAATACAAGCAAACCGATGAATACAAAGCTAAACAAAATGAACATCTTAATGCATTTTTCAAAGAAAGAAAAAAAATCGGCATTACTATGGAGGCTAAGCGAGCTGCAAAAACTGCTATTGAAGAAGATACCGATTCGTGGTTCAAAAACTTCGCAAAGCGCAAAAGAGAACTAATGCTCAAAAGAGAAGCGATGATCAACAAGCCGAAAACCCGGAAAGAAATCAAAAAGACAGAAGCTATGGAAGCGGCCAAATTCAAGCTGTGGGCAGAGGCGCGTAAAAAGAAGATGTTGGTAAGGGAATACAAGGAACAAGCCATCATAGTCCCGAGAGAGACAAATGTTGATCTCGATATGATCAGCAAGGACATCAACGCCGGAGAATACGAAATTGATAAGCTGGTATCGGTCAAAAAACCCTCATCAAAAATATATGCAAAACTAGAACCAAAGGGCAAGCAAACTGAAAAAGCCAATATCGACAAGTTCGAAGAGGCGAAACAGCACTCACAAAAGCAAAATGAAGAGATTCACAAATCGTATGAATCAAGCGGGACGACATCAAGCTCAGGTAATGTGGGGATAGTCCTAAAGCCCGCGGCTAAACCTAAGGTTACAATTGCTTCGCTTGGCGAATATGCACTTAGAAAACCAGTCGAGCCAAAACCGAGAACTAAGAAAATCCCAATAGCAAAGCGTGAAGTAAAGGTCGAACGTGAAGTAGCAAAGATGCAAATAAAACCGCGTAGTCAAGAGGTAAAGCTTGAGCAAAAAATGCTTGAAATCGCGAAGTCACGACTTGAAGTTAACGACAAAACAGAACCGGCAAGGGCTATAAATAAAAATAAAATAGAACAAACAAGGACGGCGCAAAAAAAGCGTGCTCGTGAGGGATATGTAGCAGCATATCCATATTTCGCAAGCGCCTACGGTGACAATACCGAGCCATATACCTATTTGAGAACGCCAGCGGGCAGCAAAGTGCCAAGCGGTGTGAAAAACAGCCCCTTCGTTGGGTCGAATAATGATATATGGAACCGCAGCGATCGCAGGACAATCCCGTACAATCCCACCACAAACCGCATAAAGCCCAATGTCGTCAACCCTATAAAACAAAACATAATAACGCCAACAAAACGCGACGTCGTTAATCCAATAAATAACACGCCTATAAAACACAACATCATAAATCCTGTGAAGCCAGATGTAATAACACCTGTCAAAAATGTCGTAATAACGCCTGTAAAGAGTGACGTAATAACACCTGTCAAGCCCGATGTGATCACACCTGTCAAAAATGTCGTAACAACGCCTGTGATAAATGACGTGATAACGCCAATACCACAGCAAAAAACATCGACCTTCAATTATTACATGTTCAGCGCGTACCCGAACTATCCCAGCGGCAAAATCATTAATAAAAAGAAAACGAACGAACCGATATGGGGTGTTAAAAACTCACGTGCGAAAGATCGTAAGCTCGTGTCCAAAACAGCTGTTGCAAGTTTTAAAGACATGTACAGCTCAAAAGCAAAACGAAAAAGCAGTCCATTTAAGAAGTGAGCTTTGCCTCACTACTACTTCTTTTTTTGTTGTTCACTATATTGATTCGAGGGTTTTTATACTTGGAACTGTATATAATATAACAGAGAGTCAATTGATTTAGTGGGTGGTAGTTACGAGAAAATTTGAGACAGATTGGCACTCAGACGTAAAAGTCGAAAAATGGACCGATGGTGCGGGAAATATTGAATACAAAAGTATTCCTGTTGATTTTGATGGCTGGACACGGACACAAACACGATGTAGGAATCCTTCGACAATAGAACTTGGCAGACAAAGAATCCCAAAGAAAAAAATTATACTGTTTGATGGTCCGGTGCCAAAAACACCAACATTTAAAGAAATTATGGGGAATGCACGGATCGAGGAACAGATCAGTGTGCAACAAGCTAATAGCATTACAAGTACTGTGAAACCTGAACATAATGATCAAGTTATAGCAATATCAACTGAAACTCAGGATGTTTCAGTTTGGAAACTGCTCTGGAATTTCTTTTTTGGCTGGCTAAAATAAAAACGATAATATCTTTCCTTTTTCACATCGACGTTCGAGATTACATATACTTTGTCTCTTTATTATTATGTACAGAAAAAATATATTATTATTGTAATTTAATTATAATAATAAAGTAAAGAGGCGAAATAAATGCAGAGAAGAACACTTGCTAACACAAAGATCATTGTTCGAGAAACAACTCAAACAGTCGTGGGTCAGCCCGGAACAACACCAAAAATAGTCTCCACACATAAAATGGCACCCCGCAGGTGCTAAAATGGCAATTGCATATCAGGTTTGGTGGACTTTTATAATACTAGCAATTATTTGCACAGCTTACTCATGGCTGACGAAAGACCGCAATAACTACACAGATGCAATAGCGGGGATATTCTCGGTTCTTTTGTGGTTTGTAACAGGCATATCCTGTCTAATTGGGATTCAAGCCGAGAGCATGACTTTTACCGCAGGGTGGGCCTTCTGGATCTTTCTTGTAGTTGGCGTGATTGAGGGCGTTATAGTATTCGTCAAGATCCTGGATATCATTGCCTCCCGCAAGAACGAGAGCCATACTCATTTCGATCCTGTCGGCCTTTGAAGGCGATTTACGCCTTCTATTATGCTATTTTTAAGCTATCTGTTCTGTGTAATACATTTGCCTTAGGCAACGCTGATCGCCTTACAACGAAGCGCGCCCGATAACGATTACCTAACTTATATGTAGGTTGAAGCGCTATTTCTATTTACAGAAAAAATATATTAATATTTCAATATTATTATATAAATAGATAGAGGTAGCCACAATGCCCAGAAAGACTAATCTCCCATTTTATCTATGCCCGCGTTATGATCGATGTAGTGTAAACAACTGCCCACTTCACCCAAAATATCCTGATTTATATTTTGATGAAGCCGATGCTGACAAAGTTTGTGATCTCGGCAAAAATCGTCGTACACTAATAGCTTCTCAATTCCCTGGCATATTGAAGTATGGCGGCCTGACGCCTCGAGAGTTTAAAGCTCAGGCCCGCTGGGCGGCAATGTCACCCGAAGAGAGGGAAGCGAAGATAGAAAAATCCAAAGCTGCACTGACAGCTTACCACCAAGCCGCTGAAAAAGCATCTACTACCTCCGTCTAACTCCTCTGTTATGGGTATTTTAAAGCCGTGGCATCTCAGTGGAGTAATTGTTCATAGCAAGTGAGAGGCCACGCTATAAACAACACGAAACTGTCGGGTATATAAAGAAACAGGCAAATTTTGAGGGGATAGAATAGCGACAGGAATCTATCACAAATACAACGTTCTAAAATTTCGCATTATGCGCTGTGTAGCTCTCAATGGCAACAGTCCAATGACGTGTCGGGAGATTGCAGACGAGCTCAGGCTGCCAATACAAGCAGTTTCGCAAGCAATGCTGTCGTATAATAATATAAAACCACATAAATATTTTCGGCGGCTAAAACCCAAAGCTGGCAAAGCATATAGATACAAACTTACGAAGAAAGGCACGGAATATTTAATCAAATATGCATATCGATTCTATGACGGCTTTGATCTATCATTAGAGCACCCAGAAAAAGTAAAACAAATGCCAAAGCGCCAAAGAGTGCTTGAACAACGACGAAATGATTCGGCACAGCGTCATAAAATTCTAAAAGAAACTGGAATCTATAGATCACGACCAAAACCTACGCTTAGAGAGCTGCTTGACATAGCCCCCGTCGATCTCACTGAATATATGGGCATTACGAAGAAGGGCGCGCTCGAGATGGGCATTATGGCTATCGAGGTGGCTATAGAGGTCAAATAATTTAGGTATTTACGTGAACGTTGGAGCATTAATTTAATGGACGTTGGAGCATTAATTTAATTATTTGACTTTTTATTTCGTTTATTCGCATTTTGCCTCCAACTACTACATACACGCACGTATCGCGCCCTATTATTATATACATAAGCCGCCGGACTCAGCATCGCTCCGCAGGATCGGGAACCGGTAGGGTTTTTAGATGTTTTTTGGGATATTTTAGCATAGCCTAATGTATTGGACCTTTCATATTTTTCGCTTGTAGAGGCTCCTAGAGGCTTGCCTGAACAATCATATCCTGTGTAGGAGCTAGAATTTTTCTTGATCAGCTATTTCTCCATACCCACAGATGATGATAGCTTTAGAGACTATGTAGTCAGATTGCTTTGCGTTGCCAGTGCCGAGCCAACTAGTGAAAACTTGGAGAGGGCGGGTTTACGCTAGGAATGTGATCACTCAAAATTGAAAAAAGAAATAGCATAACTGGCTATGTAAGCATTTAAACATCAGCCAGTTAGGATTTATTGTAGTTATATTCAACTTTCAGCTATGGTTATACGTTTTTATTTTCAGTAGTAGTAGCCAGGGATCCAGTATCTTTCATTGCTATACCAAAAAGATTTGTGGTTTTTATCCTTGTTGTGCTTTACTGATTTGTATCCCCAGTGACCTTGCATAAAGTATCTTTTCTTGTTATTATTCTTGTTATTATCATTGTATTTGTTATTATTGTTATTGTTCTTGTTATTATCATTGTATTTGTTATTATTGTTATTGTTCTTGTTATTATCGTTGTATTTGTTATTATCATTGTATTTGTTATTATTGTTATTGTTCTTGTTATTATCATTGTACTGGTGATTATCAGGAGCCGCACTTACTGCTGCAGCTGTTACTGACATTACAAAACAGATTGCCAGCAAAATACCAAGTATTTTTTTTATTTTCAACATTTTATTTACCCCCAAAGGTTGGCTGTTTTGATAGCCTTACTTTATTTTCGTAATTATCTCGCTGATTACTCACAGCTCGACAATCATAACATGAATCAGTTAAAATATAACTATACTTATAAATAAAAATTTATAAAAGTTGATTAATTTATAAAAGGGGCGTTTTAAAAGAGGCATTTGATAAAACAATGGTCTTAATGACCCTAATTAAAACTAAACTGGGCAAAAAAGGTTCATTATAAAAACAGAGACTTTAAAATCTCTATTTATATATGAGGATTAATAAAGTATTAAATTCAAATATCACTCTTTTAAAGCCGTATATTTAAGAAAGAAGTTCATTTCAAGCCAATTTTATTCACCAAATTCATAAAGTTTCAGAATTGACCGATACATCATCCCAGCACCTAAGCAGCAAGCCATGCTGGTAAGATGTAGTCTTAAAGACCATATTAGAGATATTCTATATGTCGCATTTCAGTATCAACCAGAACCTCAAACAAACCTTCAAAAACAAGACAGGAGGGCTATGGAAACCGCAGTTACCACCGGATTAAAGTTCCCATGCCTTACAGTGGCAGTCGATGAGAGATTTATCCAGAAATATAATATCTGTGGAAATATGAAGCTAGTTAATAAAATTCTATATGAAGCCGCTGGATGTGGACGTTTATATCGTTGAGCTACTTTAGCCTTAGTGTATTAACCCTGTCGTATTATCAGTTTCTGGAGGCTCTATGTGACTATATATAAACCCAAAATATCCCCGGGCTTTGTCTGGATCAAAACTTGTTTATGAAGCCTCCGAGCAAGCTGGCTATGAAGGAAGGGAGCAAAAACGCAACGGTATAAACATTTTTAAACATTTAACGATTTATATAATTAAGAATTCAAGCCTTTTTCGTCTCTTTTTCACCTTCAAAAGACAAATCAAGATTGGGTTCCAACAAGTCATTAAAAACTAACTTATGGCCTTTCATAAGTTTTATTATATACTTACCAGCTCTATATCCACTTATATGGCTGATGAGAAGCGGATATGGAGAATCGTTCCTGACACAAGCGTGATTATTGACGGGAGGCTTTCGTCCCGGATTAAAAGTGGTGAATTCGGGAGCGCTGAGGTTATCATTCCCGAAGCTGTAATATCGGAACTTGAAGCCCAGGCAAATAAGGGCAGAGAAATAGGTTTCAAAGGGCTTGAAGAACTTTCGGAACTTCGTAAGCTGGCAGACAGGGGAAATATCCAACTTAAATTCAGTGGAGTTCAGCCTACTCTTGAGGAGATCAAACTCTCTAAAGAAGGCAGAGTAGACGCTCTTATTCGAAGTACGGCTAGTGATGTAGGAGGACTGTTTCTAAGCGAAGACAGGGTACAGTCACTTATAGCTAAAGCAAAGGGACTTAATGTCGAGTACATGCATCCCAAAATTCTGGACCCGTCAGAGTTTAAACTTCTCAAAGTAGAGCATTTTTTCACGGATGATACGATGTCCGTTCATCTCAAAAATGGGGTTTCCCCTATGGCTAAGAAGGGACCTGTAGGGGATATACATTATGTAAAGATTCGTGACGAACCTATTACTTCTTCGGAACTTTCCAGTATCTCAAGAGAACTTATTGAAAGAGCAAGGCTAGATCCGGAATCTTTTATAGAGGTATCTTCAAGTGGAGCTACTGTCCTGCAAATCCGGAATATGCGAATTGCAATTGCTAACCCTCCTTTTTCCGATGATATGGAAATTACGGTTGTCAGGCCAACTGTAATTGTAGATCTTGAGCATTACCGGCTGAGCGAGAAACTCAAAGAACGGATTGCAAGCCAGCGTGGTATTCTTATCGCTGGTCCTCCTGGTGCTGGAAAATCTACTTTTGCCGCCGGGGTTGCTCGATACCTGAATGATCATGGGCAGGTGGTCAAAACTATGGAGTCCCCAAGAGATCTCCAGGTACCTCCTGAGATTACCCAGTATTCACCCTTGAATGGTAGAATGGAAAATACTGCGGATCTTTTGCTTTTGGTCAGGCCGGACTATACAATTTATGATGAAGTCCGGAAGACCGGTGATTTCCTTATTTTTGCTGATATGCGGCTTGCAGGAGTGGGAATGATTGGGGTAGTGCACGCAACAAGGGCAGTAGACGCTATTCAACGTCTGATTGGAAGGGTTGAACTCGGAGTAATCCCCCAGGTAGTGGATACCGTTATTTTTATTGATAAAGGAGAAGTGGCAAAGGTTCTTGTGCTAGAATTCACTGTTAAAGTTCCTCATGGAATGACTGAGCAGGATCTTGCAAGGCCAGTAATTGTTATTGCAGATTTTGAGACCAGAAAAGTCGAATATGAGATATATACCTATGGAGAACAGGTTGTCGTTATGCCAATAGGGCCTTCTACCGAACTTAGGAAACCTGCCTGGAAGCTTGCGGAAGAGGAAATAAGGAATGTTATTGGTAGGTATGCGTCTGGGCCTGTTGAAGTAGAAGTGACTTCAGACGACAGTGCAATCGTAAAGGTCCGAGAAGACGAGGTGCGAAAAGTTATTGGCAAAGGTGGAAATGTAATTGATAGAATCGAAAATATCCTTGGGCTTCACATTGATGTAAGAGAACTGGAGGCAGAAGCTCCAAGAGCCACAAAAAGACGGAAATATGGAGCTGAAAGCAGAGCTCCTAAAGAGAAACGAAGAACATCCAGCTTTGAGGAGATACCTAGCGTTTCTTCTGCTCATCCTTTCATCGAAAGGGATAAAAAGCACCTTATTCTTGGGGCACCGGAACTTGCAGGAAAAGATGTGGAAATCTATCTCGAAGACCAATACCTGTTCAGCGCAACCGTAAGCCGACATGGAGATGTGAAACTCAGGGCGAACTCAGATCTTGCATCCGATATTCTGGAAGCTCAAGATAAGGGAGAAACGATTGAGATCAGGCTGATCTAACCTTTCGTTATTTTTTACTTTTCTGAACGTATCAAAATAATTAGTGGAATAATTGTAATTCTGAGAAAAGAGACGGAAGAGAGCACATAAAAGATATCCTCCTGAATTTTCATGCTAAAATTACATGCTTGATATAGCATTTGAGATGTCAGTTAGATTTTACTTTGATTTATTCAGTAAAACCTATCTTCTGCATCATTTCTGGATATCGAAATAAAGCCATTCCTGTTTTCATTTTTTTAAAGTTCAGTTCCTCATAAAATGGTTCTTTCCCAGGTGAGGCATATAATATAAAATTACATTGCGGAATTGAGTTCAAAATGTATTCAACAATTAGGCTGCCTATCTTTTTACCCTGATACTCAGGCAGTACTGCTACATCATAAATTGCAGCTTGGTATATTCCATCTGAAATTGCACGTCCAAAACCAATTAGTTTCTCTTTATCAAAAACAAATATAACAGTATGGCTATTTTCAAAGCACTTCTTATGCACATCTCCTTCAAAAGATGCCATATTAACTTCTTTTAATATTTTAGATACATGATTCCAGTCAATGTTTAAACAATTACATTGAGTTGTCAGGTTCATTCTACTCCTCAAAGAACAGGTATATAGTATAAGTAAATATAAATTACGAATTTCGGGAATATTTCAAATCCTGATCGTGCATTAGTAGATAGTTTATATTTTATGTTCGAGTATTTTTGCTCAGTCACATCTGTTTTCTAAGCTTACCTGCTTACAGGAAATTGAGCGTACACAAAGCAGAAAATGAGAGCGAAAAGCAAATGTATGAGTTCTCTGGAAAATATCAGCTGATTATTGAGGGACCACTTTATTTTTATCTCTCAATTTATTTCTTTCAAGCTATTTTTTCCTTTTTTTCGATTATTATTCTATTTTCGTTCTTTTTCTGTTCTTTCTCTTTGTTATTGTTCTCTTTTGGGTCGTGTCCGTGAGTTATTGATCAATTCCAAAAACGAGTACGTTTCCCATATTTGGGAGAAATGTAGATAGATCCTTATACTTACGGTTTTCAATAACTCATGCCCATTACCCTCTTTTGATTCTGCTTTTGTTTTATTAATTTTAGCAGAGCAAGAACCGCAAAAATTTTATATAGTCTTAAATCGGATTCTGTAGTAGAGAATTACAAGGGTATGGTCCGATTGAATAAATTACATTAGACAAAGCCAGAAGTCAGGGAGGATTTGCAGGGAAGAATTGAGGTTTTTGATCAGAACTAATTTCAAATCCTTATGTTTGTGTATTCAGTCGTGATTGATATTTACAAAAATAGGGGGGAGTTTAGAAGATGAATGATAATCTAGCTGGGATAATAGAGTCATGCCCTTTACAACAACAGATTCTTTGTTTTGTAGAAAGTGTAGGATTTGCAACAAGTACTGACTTATCTAAAACATTTGGGAAGGGAGAATATACTTTGTCTGACCCTGAGCAACGAAATGTTTTACACGCTTTTGGACTTTCGGAGTCATTATGCATGGCATTAAGTACATTACTTGAAAAGAGAGAACTTATCCCAGTGCCTTGCATGAGTATTCTTTTCGAACACTTCTCAGGTAGTATTCCAGATTTGCCACTTGCTTGGGATATTTCTGAAGGTGATATTCAAACTAAGTGTTGGCTCCCGGTGATCTTTGTAACTGTTGATGAGTTCAAGAAGTTTGCAGATAAAGTATTTTCAGATAAAACTGAAGCTGAAGCTATAATAACTGAAATAACATCGGAACAACAAGATTGCAACCTTAACAAAGCATATCGTGAATGCATATTAAAGGTGCATTCTTCCGATCTCGCCGTTTTGCAAGTCCCTGACGAACACTTTGATAAAGCAAGTAATAAATTAAAATCAGGAGGGGTGAACTACAGTATACATAAAGGCTGTGTACGTTTTGATAATAGAGAATTGTTTGTTGTGAAGAATACCGATGTGCCAATAATAGCCAAGTTGTTTACATCGGGACGTTTAAACGAAAATTGTATGTATGCATAAATGATATCTATATTTGAATTTGTCATACTTATTTTCGTCAAGGTTAAACGGTTCAGGCTAACCGTAGGATAGCTAATACCGAAATCCTTTCGATTGTTAACTTCTGCTCAAACTAAATTATTTAGAGTTACTTCCTTTAACGGAATTTCCAGTGGTGACGCAAACACGCCCCGTTGCTTGCAGCATGGTGCGCTAGCACAACTTTGATTTTTGATTGAACTTAAAAATGGACCATTTCCAGTTATTTGGTTCATGTGCTTTTCCAGATTTCCTTTATGCTGCCTAGCCTTTTGTCTTGTTTCTATGAAGCTAAAACATCAAAATCGATATCACCTACCTAATTTTAAATAGTTAATAGTTACCAAAAAAGTATAAATACTATATTATCTACCGATATATCACTTGCCGATATGTCGGGGCACGAACTATGGAAGAAAACACCGATAATAAAATGTGTACAGAAGTCAGGCGATCTTTTCTCAAGTACATTGTGCTGAAAATTATTAAAGAGAAGCCTACTCATGGCTATGACATCATTAAGACGGTCGAACTTCGCTCGAATGGACGCTGGACTCCGAGTGCAGGCTCGATTTATCCAATATTGGAGAAACTTGAGTCAAAAGGTTTTATCCAGAGCGAGGAAATCGAACGCAGAAAAGTATACACGATCACCCCCAAGGGAATATCAGGGCTGGATCGTATGACACAGGAAAAACTGGAACTTCTGAACGAAATGTCCCGGATTGTCAATAGTGTAATTGAAGGTGACGATACTAGTGATGCTGACGATACCCAGGACGTTATACCGAAGTCTGAGGCGGCTCACGACTGTAATTCTCAAAACCAAAAAAACGAAATAGATAAAAATGGAAGGTAATAAATTGAGTGAAAATCGCAATTTGACAGATAAAGTAGCCGCGAGCGAGCCTGGAAAAAATGCCTCCTACAAATGGACTGCACTGTTCAATGTGACCCTTGCATCACTAATGGGATCTGTCAACGGCAGTATCATCCTTATCTCGCTACCCGCAATATTCAAGGGAATCCAGATGAACCCGATGGCTCCAGGTGCGTTCCAGTACTTGCTATGGCTCCTTATGGGTTTTGGCCTGATCACGGCTACACTGCTCCTCAGTATAGGACGGTTGGCAGATATGTATGGCCGAATAAAACTCTTCCGACTGGGCTTTCTGATATTCGCCATCGGTTCAACCTTACTCTATCTGACGCCTGATACAGGTAATACTGGTGCACTGGAGCTAGTTATTTTCAGGCTCATACAGGCTGTGGGCAGTGCATTCACTATAGCAAATGGTTCAGCAATTATTACAGATGCATTTCCTGTCAGTGAGAGGGGAAAGGCACTCGGTATAAACATGGTTGCCTTCATGTCCGGTCAGTTCATTGGCTTGCTTCTAGGTGGTGTACTGGCGACATACAACTGGCGCTATGTGTTCTTGGTCAACATTCCCTTCGCTGTTCTTGGAACCGTGTGGTCTTACTGGAAGATGAAGGAAATTTCATTTAGAGCACCCAAAACCAGTCTCGATATCGTGGGTAACCTATTCTTCGTTGGCGGTCTGACTTCGCTTTTGGTCGGCGTCACTTATGGTCTTATGCCGTACAACCATGATGGCATCACCGATGCAATGGGCTGGGGCAATCCTTGGGTAATCGCGACTCTAGGTCTCGGAATTATGTTGCTGATCGCTTTCCCATTCGTCGAGAGCAAGGTGAAGAATCCGATGTTCAAGCTGGAGTTCTTCAAAATTAGAGCCTTTGCCTATGGGTGTCTTGCCAGCTTCACTGCAGCTATTGCCCGAGGCGGTGCCATGTTCATGCTTATTCTTCTTCTACAAGGGATCTGGCTGCCACTCCATGGTTACCGCTTCGAGGACACGCCTTTATGGGCAGGTATCTACATGCTTCCCATGACTCTAGGCTTCATGGTCATGGGCCCGATTTCCGGAACACTCTCGGACAAGTATGGGCCTCGATGGATAGCCACTACTGGGATGAGCATTGTGGCATTAGTCTTCGTCGGGCTCTCGCTGCTTCCCTATAACTTCGACTACTGGGAGTTGGGAGTACTGATCTTCTTCATGGGTATTGGCAACGGTATGTTCGCTTCTCCTAACAGCTCATCGATAATGAACTCTGTGCCTCCTCAGAATCGGGGTGTTGCATCAGGTATGCTATCCACATTGGGGAACTCAGCTAGTACGCTGAGCATGTCAGTGTTCTTCACCATTGTGATTGTAGGAATTCAAAAAGCTTTTCCGGGTGCAATTCAGGCTTCATTCTCTAGCTTTGGATCTGAACAAATTACGCCTGCTGTGCAACAGCTTGCTAGTTATCTAGCCGGTATGTCACCGACTAATGCGTTGTTCTCTGCTTTCCTAGGATACAACCCTATGGATTCGATTCTAGGATCCATGAATTCAAGTGTCGCAAGCGCAATCCCACAAAAAATTGTGACCACACTGACGAGTAACTACTGGTTCCCGCAGACACTACAGCAAGCATTTATGCCAGCTCTTCGGATTTCGTTCATAATCGGGGCTGTACTCTGCGGTATAGCTGCAGTGCTATCGGCAATGAGGGGACAAAGGTATATCTATGAAGCTCCAGGCCTGGTTAATGATTTGAATAAGGGTGATCTCGCAGTAGGAGAAGAAACGCGGACCTAATATTGGTATTACTTGGTAACAGCCATTGCAACGCAGAACAAGGGAAAACAGAAAATACAGAAAAACTAAATGGAAACACAGCAGGTATCTTTTGAGAAGTGGTTCCTGAAAAGAACCAGAAAATGCGAAAAGGTGCGTAAAATTTAAACTGCTTGAATCTACATGGTTAAAGTTATGTAGCCGAGAAACCTGCAATTCTCGGGCAAAAGAAGAATTTAAGAGCTTGTATAAAAGAAAACTATCTCTCTTAATTCTCTCTTTGATTCTTTTAATTATTGCGGTACGTTGCGTTCTTGTAATCACTGAAAATCTAAGGAGTTAAAAAACAATGATAGATAACGAATTTGAAGATTCTAAGTCTCTAGATCCTAATACTCTTAATTATATAAGACTAAAAATGTTAGAGCGGATAAGGCATGCAGTTGATGAAGGATTCGTAAATACTTCTGATTCTCATTTAACCGAAGTTATGATTGATCTCAAAACCTTGCTTGAAGATGTAGAAACTGAAATGATTAACAGAGGTATAGAGCTTAAAAATTGAGTTCAAAATCAAGAATCTGGAGATTCTGGACTTCTCCAAACTCTCACAGTCCTTTCTTTGAAGTGTCAAAAGAGAATTCGCCTGTATAACTGACTCACAGAAGTTGCTGCTCTCTTTGTTCTGGCTGTATATCTAAGTCTCATCTTATCTTTTCTACAATCTTATATACAGAAATCAAAAAAGTTAATGTGTATAAGATGTAAAAGGAAGACTGCTTCAAAACGATGATAGATATATAGGTGGTAAGATGTTAAAAAATAGAATAGTTGTTATCTTTTTAGTTATGTGTTTAATCTTGAGCACTCTTCCTTCTGTTTTAGGTGCAACAGCTAAGAGTAGTTCGAGCAGCTCGGTTTATATCAGTGCTTTGGATGTTGGTGCTCCTGGTGAAAAGCCGAATCAAGAGTATGTTCAGATTACAAATAAAGGAACAAAGTCAGTAAATCTAAAAAGTTGGAAAATCAAAGATCAGGGCGCGAAGCATACCTATACTTTTTCTTCATACACATTAAAAGCTAAATCTACAGTAACTCTCAGAAGTGGAAGTGGCAAAAACACTGCAAGCACGCTATATTGGAATAAGTATTCATTCATTTGGAATAACCATGATTCAGCCCATAATGAATACGGAGACACAGCCTACTTGTATAATGCTCAAGGTAAACTTGCTTCTTCGAAAAATGGATAAGTGAAAAGAGGCAATCTCCATTTTTCTTTTTTGGTAATCCTGAATTTGACAGTTATATAAAAATAAGTGCTCTCTTTTTTGTGTAATTCGGTCAAATGAACATCACAAAACAGAAAAAGCATTCCCTACAATTCCTAACGAGAATATATGTGTTCCTATTGGATCTGTTCTTGCTGTCCAACTCTTTTATGAAAAGCTTAATTTCTGTGATATT
>Ga0207800_1000143_pt1 | contig 25033 bp, 22 predicted proteins | sample LuqExpMetageno11_FD_187769 | JGI IMG/M metagenome (GOLD analysis project Ga0207800, IMG submission 187769) | Tropical forest soil microbial communities from Luquillo Experimental Forest, Puerto Rico - Sample 11 (SPAdes) | ecosystem: Environmental > Terrestrial > Soil > Tropical forest ... | reverse complement strand
CGTTCTTCACCCTTGCCGCAATCTCCTTCACGGCCAGGAAAGATGTAGAGCCCGAGCCAAAACCTATCACATCGCCGTCTTTGACTTTTGCCGCAAGTGTCTTCGCGACTTCGAGCTTCTCGTCATAATTTGCGATCTCGCCGGACCAGTTGAGAAAACCATATAATTTACTGTCCCAATTCATAGTTATTGTCTCCGATTTCCGATTTGTTAAAGTAAGTTTATTAGTTTACACTTTTCCTAATAATTATGATTCATTGAGACATGCTCGTCAACCCTTTTTTGGCACGTTCCGGCATTTTCTGACGGCGTTTTTGGGGCGGCCTCCAGTCAATTGCTATATTCAGCCGCCGAAGATCGCCACTGTCTGGCTGCCCAGCGCAAAACCCCCGTTCTTCCACTCAAGGATGTTTTGGAAATACCCGAGTCCGTCGGCATGATACCTTCCCGATATTTGCTGGAATGCCAGCAGTTCATAAATCTTGTCGCCGTCAAAGTCCACAGGGTACAGGACACTGAGCGGATCCACCCAACCGCTTATCGGAGTCTTCAGTTTACCGCTGCTGTCGTAAATCTCATTGAGGTAATCCCGCCCCTTGTATGTCAGATCAATGATATATCTCATATTGTTTATCTTGCTCAAGGCCTCCGCCCGATAATTGTCCAGGAAGGTAACTTCATATTTGTACTGATCGTTATATACGTCTGAATTAAAAATAAGCTTAGGTACATTACCTGCAAAGGAATAAACGTAATCGAATGTAAAAGCGCCGCTCCCGCCTGAATTTATGCTCACAAGTATATCGGCAACGCGGTCTCCCGTAAAATCGGCCAGAAACAGTGCCGGGGCATATCCGGCATTATTGTGCGACGGAACTGTAATCATCCTTCCTGTCGCGCCGTCCTGGACCACAAGCGTAATATTCTGGATAAACGGTGAATCCGGTGTTTTTGTTCCGGTCAGGAATACGTTGTCGGGGATCCCGTCCCCGTTTACATCGCCCCGTGCAGAAGCCGCAATAAAAGGAGATGCCCTATTCGTTAATAAAGACACATAATGACACCCTTTCAAATCAATATCATGTGGTATAATATGTACCGGGACGTCTATACGTCCATCCGGAAATATCCCATAAACGGCATGGCAACCCGTAAGCAGCATGAACTATGGACAATGCACGAGTTAATGGTATAATGATAGAAGTTTGAATATAAGAAAGAAGATACTGATGAAGAACAGTTTTAACGATCTCGGCATTTCGCCCCCAATATTGAAAGCCATAGAAGAAATGGGTTTTGAAGAACCAACTGAAGTACAGCACAGGGCTATCCCCCACATTCTGAACAAGGAAGACCTCATCGTGATGTCCAAAACGGGCAGCGGTAAAACGGCCGTTTACGGCGTTTCAGTGCTGCAGTTGACGGATCCTGACGCCCCCGGGCCCCAGGGACTTATCCTTACACCCACACGTGAACTGGCCGTGCAGGTCGATGGCGACATCGGGCAGCTGGCGTCGCATCTTAAGCACAAAACCACAGTTCTGTACGGACAGCACAGTATGAACATTGAAATACAGAGTCTGAAAAAAGGCGCAACGATAGTGACCGGTACTCCCGGGCGTGTGTATGACCACATACAGCACGGTAATCTGGTGACCAGAAATATCCGCTTTCTGGTACTTGATGAAGCTGACAGGATGCTTGATATGGGCTTTCTCGACCAGGTCGAGAGGATCATAAAGACCGTTCCCAGGGACAGGGTCACACTACTTTTTTCCGCTACGATCCCTCCGGAAATCAAAAGGATCTGCAGCAGGCATATGAAGGACCCTGAAATGATCGAAATAGAATCCCAGACATTGACGGTCGATACGATAGAACAGGTATATTACCGTGTAAATCATAATGAAAAAAACACACAGCTCAACAGACTGCTTCTATATGAACAGCCTGAAAGCTGCCTTATATTCTGCAATACAAGGATCGCCGCGGACAGGGTGCAGAAGTTTCTAACGCACAGGGGGTATGCCTCCCAGGCGCTGCATGGAGATATCCCGCAGGGCAGGCGCATAAAAACCATAGACCAGTTCAAGCATGGAGAATTCCACATACTGGTTGCAACGGACGTAGCGGCTCGCGGCCTTCAGATCGACAATCTTTCGCTGGTGGTAAATTATGACGTTCCGGTGGAAAAAGACAGTTACGTACACAGGATCGGGCGTACCGGAAGAGCTGGAAATTCAGGCCGCTCCATAACTCTGGTCACAAGTGACGATATCATAAGTCTTTACGAGATAGAAGAGCACATTGGAACAATGATAGAAGAGGGAGCTCTCCCATCGGATGCCGAATTGAACGAAAGAAAGGCCCAGGCCGACAAGTGGATCGAGGCAAATGCGCTAAGAGAGAGCCCGGTTATAAAATCCGCAGAAGCTTCGCCGCAAAAGCGCCGCAGGACGCACGGCAAAGAAGAAACAGGCAGGGCGCCTTCCGGAGCGCAAAGAAGGCAGAATACGGCGGAGGCAGCCCGTCAGCAAAAACAAAGAGTAAAACAGGGCAATCCGCCCGCAGAAGCACAAATACAAACAAGCGGCAGACGCGGCAATATCCCGGCAGCTGCCATGCAGCAGGACAGGCAGGACAGACGGGACATGAAGGCAGGTTCCGGCATCGAAAGGGCAAAAACCGGCCCATCAGGTACAACCGGTCATATAAACAGACCAGCTCAGTCCGGCAAAAGCTCCGTACTGGTTTCCGTGCCTGCGGCTTCGGCGCCGAAGCGTCCGGTCCATATTTCCGGAGATATGTCGAAGACTTCCGGGCAACCGGTCAAAACCGACGCGAAACCGGCGGCACATATATCAGACTCCAGTTCTAAATGGCAAAGCTATGATCAGCTTACAAAGGCTGCTCCGAAAAAATCATTGCTGCAAAGAGTATTTGGAAGGATCACAGGAAGGTAATACCTCGGATATCACCTTCCTGTTTGTACGTGTTTTGCATCCTGTTGTTTTGACTTGTAACCTTCGGGTATCTATTTAGACAACAGTTCTATTTCCGGACTTTTTGGGGTATAATTTGATAGATATCGTACAGGAGGGTACATATGTCCAGGATTTGGTATTTCGCCGCGGCTCTGATCGGCATGGGCATGCATTCTTCAGGCTTGGTCCTTCAGAAAAAAGGCATGGATCGTCTGGATCTGAAGCAGTTTAGGAAATTCAGGATCACTCGCGATTTTCTGATATGGTTTATAGGAATACTGCTGGCATATGTCATATCAGTTTTACCGACAGGTATCGCATCCAAAGGGCTTTCACCCCAGATAGTGTCATCGATATCAGGACTCAGTATAGTACTCGTTATTGTGCTTTCACATTTTTTCCTCAAAGAAAATATTTATTTTTCCGATATTGTCTACTCAATCATAATAATAATCAGCATTTTCGGCATAAGCGTTTCCAGAGACCTGACCTCAGGTACCCGCATGGATTCCAGCGCTCTGTATCTTTTGATCCTTGCCCCATTCATCCTGTTAATACCGGCCCTCGGCAAAGAAACCGACAATCAGACTAAAACTGTCCTTTTGTCGGCTTTTTCCGGTCTGACCAGCGGGCTTTCCTTCGTCCTGCTCAATATTGCGGTTAAAAGAGCCGGAGGTACATTCGCAGGGATATTCACCACGATCTATACATACGAATATTCGATCGTAGGCTTCTTTTCAGGCTTTTCGATGCAGGCTGCGTACAGGTTCGGCAATATCATCAACATCGCTCCCGTACAGGTATCCCTGAGCGTTATTTTTCCGCTGATCTGCTCTTATTTCGTCTTTCACAAGCAAATTTCCTTCGGTCAGGACCTTCTGATACTTGCAGTCGGCTTCTGCTGCTGGGCGATACTGAGAAGACACTGACCCGTTCCCGGACTATGCGTTTATTGTTTCGCCATTTTTCCTTCCGCTGGCGATCGCACGGGCTGCCGACCTGACAGCGGACTTTTTATAATCGTTGTTCCAGCGGTTGATCCCGATGTAGTCGAATATTATCGCACCCGTATGGCGGCAGAAACGGTCCATCTGTTCGAGGCAGCTCAGCAATCCGTTGCCCGATCCTCCCGGTGAAGCAACTATGAGGACCTGCTTGTCGCGCAGAACCCCGCTATTGTTGAATTCACACCTGCGCAAACGGTCGATAAAACTCTTTAGGGTTTCGGACATCTCGCCCCAGTAAACCGGTGTGACCATAATAATGGCATCGCTTGCCTGGATGCGGTCCTTGAATCCGTTAAAGCCATCGTTTCCGTAGCGGCAATAATTCTCGTTGCGGCACGTTCCCCAACCGCCGTCGCAAACCTGGCAGCGTATCAGCTTGCTGTCGCAGAGCCTGATCTCATCTACCTCTGCACCGCCCTCGACCGCGCCGAGCTTCGCCTCTTCGATGACAGACTGGCAAAGGCCATCGGTCTTCGGGTTACCTGACAAAATACAAATTTTCATGATATCATCTCTCTAATCAATTATTTTTCATTTATAAGTATATGATTTATAACTGACTGCTGCAATGGGTTGGAGCATTAAAATATAACACCCGATTATCTTGAATTGTCCAAAAAACCGCGAGCTTCATTCAAATTTTCGATTATCTTCGTTTCCGCCGCCTCTTCGATTTCCGGCCTTTTTACATTCGGGCTTTCAAGTACTCCGCCCATCTCGCCTATTATCCGCTTTACCTTATGTGCTTCGGCCTCTTCGGCTTCGACTACGACCTTGCAGTTGATGTCGGCGATCTCTTCGAATCCGCCCATGCCGCTGACCATAGGGCTTGCCGCAAGCATCGGCGCCGTATCCGTGGCCGAGCCCGCCAGGGCCGAATCGAGCACGACACCTGAAAGGCTAATTCCTGCCTGAGTGCCGGGAACATTTCTTTTACCATTGCCACCGGAACCGAAATGCTCGTTTATATCCGCGGCAGCGTTCGCAAAGCCTGAGTTTTTAAGCTTGTCAACAGCCTGATTGGCCGTCTTCAGATCTTTGAAAAAACCTTCGATTTTCATAAAATTATCCCTTTCCAAGTTAGTCAGGTTAATGTACAAGACTATATTAACCTTATGGCCCGGCAAGTATTCGACACGAAATAAGCGGTAACCGCGGCCATTACCTTACTATGCCGCAAATACCGCTGTTCGATGATTCTATGACAGGCTTATTGATCTAATTCAAAGCTTCAGTTTCGGCTGCCACCAGTTTGGCCGCGCCGTATTTTTCCCTCAGCTTCGGCTTTTCTATCTTGCCCGTGGGATTTCTCGGTACTTTGTCGAAAATGACCTTCTTGGGACGTTTGTAACGCGGCATCGGCGCACAGAAGGTTTCCACTTCCTCCTCCGTCAGACTGCAGCCGGGTTTGAGTTCTATGATCGCGGCCGCGATCTCCCCAAGTCGTTTATCCGGCAGACCAATGACTGCAACGTCCTTTATTGCGGCATGTGCGCGCAGGAAGTCCTCGATCTGTACCGGATACAGGTTCTCTCCGCCGCTTATGATAACGTCTTTTTTGCGGTCAACGAGGTAAATGAAACCGTCGTCATCTATCATTGCCATATCACCTGTAAGCAGCCAGCCGTCCTTTATAACTGCGGCGGTCGCCGCAGGGTCTTTATAATAGCATTTCATTACGCCGGGGCCCTTTACTGCAAGTTCTCCGACCTGTCCCTGTTCCACGGGGCTTCCGTTCTCATCGATTATTTTGGTTTCCCAGCCGTAGCCCGGCACTCCTATGGCGCCGACCTTTCGTATATTCTCGACGCCCAGATGGACGCAGCCCGGGCCTATGGATTCGCTGAGGCCATAGTTCGTATCGTACTGATGACCCGGAAAATACTCTTTCCATCTGCGTATCAGACTCGGCGGAACCGGCTGCGCTCCTATATGCATGAGCCTCCATTGCGAAAGCCTGTAATCCGACAGTTTTGCATCCCCTCTGTCGATTGCGTCCAGAATGTCCTGCGCCCAGGGAACCAAAAGCCAGGCTATCGTAATCCTTTCCTCCGAGATGGTCCTCAATATCCATTCAGGCTTCACACCGCGCAGCAGCACAGCCCTGCTGCCGGACAGCAGGCTCCCGAACCAGTGCATCTTGGCGCCTGTATGGTAAAGCGGGGGTATGCACAGGAAATTATCCTTGCGCGTCTGGCCGTGGTGCTTCTGTTCAGTATAGCACGCGGACATAAGGCTGCGGTGATCATGAAGTATAGCCTTCGGAAATCCCGTCGTGCCCGAGGAGAAATATACTGCGGCGTCATCCTCATCCGAAAGCATTATATGAGGGGCTTCCGAGGGGCAATTGGCCGTCAGCCGATCGTAATTTTCGGCAAAAGAGGGGCGATTCTCACCCGAGAAAAATATAGTTTTAATTTTAGGTATCTGATCGTATATAGCTTCGACACGGCCGATGAATTCAGGCCCGAAAATCAGTGCTATGGAATCGGACAAATCGAGGCAGTATTTTATTTCTTCGGCAGTATATCTGAAATTCATAGGTACTGCGACAGCACCGCTTTTCAATATGCCAAAGTAGATAGGCAGCCATTCGAGGCAGTTCATAAGAAGTATCGCGACCTTGTCGCCCTTCTTTATACCCCTCTTGAGCAGCAGATTTGCAAGCCTGTTCGCCTTCTCGTCAAAGACGCGCCAGGTCATTTCCCTGCGATATTCTCCCGCGGGGTTGTTTTCTATGAGTTCGTATTCGCGCCAGGTGACTTTATGGCTTTCCTGAAGATCCAGATTGATTTCCGTGAGACATTTTTCCTGTCCGTATAATTCGGCATTACGTGATAAAAATTCTGTGATAGGCATACTACCATCCCTCCGTCCTACAAACATAAAAAGAATTTGATTGTTTTATCAACCGTGCTACATAAAACATCCAAATGCTTATTATATTATAAAACGTTACGGATAGTTAATCAACAACTTAATTGCCTGCATGTGATTTGCCGCAGGCGGATACTATTGGCGCCAGTATGCAAATACGGCTTCTATCCTTGCAGTTATTTCTATCTGCCCCGTCTGGACCGGCGTTGCGGGCGCTGCCATCTGATACATGACTGGAGCGGGTGTGCCCTGTTCATATTTTGTTTCGACTATACGCACAGGAACGCGGATGACTCTTATATTCAATTTGACTGCGACCGTGCCTGCTTTCGCCAACGCATCGTCAAGAGCTGCATCTAGAGCCTGCCTGTAATAGGGCGACGGGTCGTCAATTGCGAATGTGATGCTGCCTATCTGGTTAGCGCCGTTCTGCACCGCAGCATCAATAATAGTACCGATCCTTGCCATATTACGTATTATGACCTTCAGCATGTGTTCGACCCTGTACCCGCGAAACACCTGTTTCCCTTCGACATAATCATATTGCGGCGTAATGCTGTATGAGGAAGTCTGTATGTCAGCAGGAGGAACGCCCATCCCGTTCAGAGCCCGTATGACTGCAGTCATGCTTGCCGCATTTTCTTGCTGCGCCGTACTCAGCTGTCTGTTCTCTGTCACAACTCCGAGATCTACGACTGCCATATCGGGCTTCACCTTTATCCTGCCTGTTCCTTCGACCTTCAACTCACATGCACAAGGCTCCGCGCACGACCGCATACCAGGGGCAAAGGCATACTGCAGGCAATTCTCAGTTCCGGTTAACATGGAATCCGCCATACCTTTTGACCTCACATAAAATCTGTCTGCTGTATAATATGTAAACCATATAGCAGCGTGCACCTTTATTTCAGGCCATTTCCATATCTCGTTTAAAAGCGTTCCGGTTCCATCAACCATACGAGCGCAAGTTCGTGCCTGCCGGCAATATCGGTGAAATGGCCTCCCTCATTCAGTCGGAACAGCAGGTCTCCACTGCCCGGGAGCTGCCTCTTCAAAGCTTCAACAGTCCTGCGGGTACATTCGCCGACCTGTGCCATCCGAGGATTACGGCTATGCTCCTCTCCCCTGCCCAAGGATATATAAACCCGTGAAACAGCACTTAAAGGCGTTCCGGACTCCATGAACCCAACCCAGCCGTCGTACCACAGTGACCCGGACAAGCTGGCAAATCTGCCGAAAGCAGTGCAGGTATAAATGGCATAAAGCGCAGCCAAGCCACCCAGCGAATACCCGACGATCGCTGTGTTTTCAGGCTCCCGCCTGGTACGGTAATCAGCGTCGATCAACGGTTTGACTGTTTCACCAAGGAATTTCAGATAAGCTTCGGCATGGCCTCCAAATGCTTCGTCTTTGACCGATAAGGCCGGCGCCGGCCAGGGGGAGAATTCGTCGTTCCAATCCCGGGGTTCGGCGGCAAGCAGTATAAAGGTCTCGCAATCAGTATCAAAATGTGGTTCGATCCTTTCCAGGATGTCTGCAATACCCTCAGAGCCGTTCATGTAGACAACAGGGTAATAACGGCCGGATCCGCCGTAATCCGGCGGCAGGTAAAGCAAGCATTTCCTTCCGTCTATGGTGAGCCTGGTCAATTCGCCTCTCATATGATGATCCTCCGGCTTTATTATATCAGTTATCATGAAAACGTTTAAATGTAAGAATGAAAAAACATGGGCGCCGATCCCAGGCGGAATAAAAATACCGGTTTGCGTGCAATATAGAAAAATGAGTAAAAAGAAGAAATCAAGAACTAAAATCATAATATGGGCGATAATAATCGTTTTGATTGCCGGTTTTATTGCATACCGCGTCATAAGGCCCAGAGGCGCCGATTTTACCGAGGTAAAAGCTGTAACAGGCGATATCACCACAAATTTCAGCTTCTCAGGCTACGTTGCGGCAAAGAACAGTCAGATCCTGTATGCAGACAGGGCGATACAGATCAAGACGATAAAAGTTTCCCAGGATCAGTCTGTAAAAAACGGGGATATCCTGATGACGACCACGGCAGGGCAAAATATCACTGCGCCGTTTGACGGTACGATATCGCAGATCGACGCAGTGCCAAACGCGCAGCTCATGCCTGGCGCACAGCTTTGCAAGGTCGTTGATTACAGCAATCTGCAGCTGGCTGTCCAGGTCGACGAATATGATGTTCCGGCAGTAACAGTCGGAAAATCGGCAACTGTTACCATAAACGCCCTGGGCAAGGATATAACCGGGACTGTGACCAACGTTTCAAGGGATGGCGTTTATCAGAACGGAGTTACCTATTTCAACTCCATAATTTCATTGCCCCCTGAAAACGACCTTATGGTAGGCATGTCGGCGCAGGCCGCGATACTGGACAAAAGCGTCAAAAATGCCGTATTGCTGCCCATAACAGCCATACAGTTCGATCAGGACAATAATCCATTCGTTTATATGCATGAAGGCAGAAATGTAAAACAGGTCGATATAACACTCGGCATCAATGACGGAACGAATGTACAGGTCACCGGCGGATTGAACAGCGGCGATATCGTGCTCGTACCCGCTTCAGCCTCCGCCTCCGCAGCAGGGGACGAAGCTTTCGGAGGCATGTTCAAGGGGATCAGGGGAAACCGCAGGAACAGCGGAAGCAATAACGGGGGCAGCGGCGGCAACGGCGTAAGTAATAATGTCAGCGGCGCCGGCAGCAGCAATACCAACGGAAGCAGTGCCCCTGGCACCCGGTCGCCCGGCAGCGGAGGCGGCGGGTAATGAAAGAGATCCTCAGCATGCAGGACATCGCCAAGTGTTACTATGTAGGTGATACGGAACAAATGGTGCTCGACCATGTCAACCTGAAGGTATCAGAAGGCGAATTCGTTTCCGTCTTGGGGCCCTCCGGCTCAGGTAAATCAACACTCATGAACATAATAGGCTGCCTCGATGTCGCTACAAGCGGGAGCTATATTCTCGACGGACAGAACGTTGAGGATCTGGATGAAAGGGAGCTTGCGAGGATACGCAACAGGGAGATCGGGTTCGTATTTCAGAGCTTTCAGCTGCTGCCGCGTCTGGATGCGCTTGAAAATGTCGAGCTGCCTATGATATATTCCCAGATCCCTCCGGCCGAACGCGGAAAAAAGGCGGCTGCCATTCTGGAACGCGTAGGTTTGGCGGATAAATTGAAGAGCTACCCCAACCAGCTATCGGGCGGGCAGCAGCAGCGCGTAGCGATAGCCCGTTCTGTCGTGACCGAGCCTGCGATATTGCTGGCCGACGAGCCTACAGGCGCTCTCGATCAAAAATCTGGCCTTCAGATAATGTCCCTTTTTGAGGAGCTTAACTCCGAAGGCCGTACAATTATCATGATCACACACGATATAAATATAGCAAAGCATGCCGGCCGGATAATAAATATCCTTGACGGGCGGCTCAGCGAGGGAGAATTGAGCTGATGTTCAAAGAAAGCATAAAGATGTCGTGGGGCAATATCATACATAACAAGATGAGGTCCTTTCTGACGGTCCTCGGCATTGTTATAGGCATAGCCTCGATAATCGCCCTGATAAGCATAGTACAGGGCGCAACCTCAAGCATAACGAACCAGATCTCTGCGCTCGGCGCGGACAAGCTGATAATACAGGCAACCGGAACACCGTTGAAAAGAGGCTTGAGCACACAGGATCTGCAAAAGCTGTCAGAGATCAAATATGTAAGCGGGACCTCCCCTACTGTCTCCGGAAGCTCATCGGTTGTATTTGACAAGAAAGTCGAAACGGATATTTCAGTCCAGGGCAAGAATGATTATTACTTTAAAAAGAACGTCGATACTGTCGAAATTGGGAGAGGTATCAATATCCTGGACGTAAACGGCAAAAACCACGTCACCGTGATCGGCAGCCATATCGAACATGATATGTTTTTCGGCGTCCAGCCTCTAGGTAAAAAATTGCTGATAAACGGCAGTTCATTTACTGTCGTAGGCGTATTGAAGGCACAGAGCGGGCTCAGCACGGCTTCGACAAACGACGCGGTGCTGATCCCGTATACAACTGCGATGAGCGACCTGGGAATCAGTACTGTCGCAAGTGTAGAGGTATATATGTCGGATCCCGGCAAATCGGATGAAATCATATCCTCCATCAGCGACGTATTGAACCAGGCGTTCAATTACCACGACAACACCTTCAACGTCTATAACATGCAGGACATTATCAATACGCTCGGAAGTATCACCGGCATGATGTCTCTCCTGCTGGCAGGCATCGCCTCCATATCGCTGATCGTCGGCGGTATCGGCATAATGAATATGATGCTGGTATCGGTAACTGAAAGGACAACCGAGATCGGCCTGAGGAAGGCGCTTGGGGCTGAGCCTTCAAGGATCCAGCTGCAGTTCCTGATCGAATCCATCTTCATTTCCCTGTTCGGAGGCGTCATCGGAATTATCTTCGGCTTGCTTATCGCAGCAGCCGCGGCTGTACTTATGGGCTTCACGTTTCCGTTTTCGATCTGGACCGTTATCCTGGCAGTCGGATTCTCAAGCATAGTGGGTATCGTTTTCGGATTCGCGCCGGCGAGAAAGGCGAGCAGGCTGAACCCGATAGACGCACTCCGGCATATATGATACCCGGGCCGGCTAAACCGAGCACGCTTGGTCTGGCCGGCTAAGTCAGCCCGCCTTCGTTGACGCTCGTTCCGTCAAACCGATCGGGCTTAATTTCACTGCTGCTCTGTGACCAGCCGCTTTTCCCCGGCAATATCCTTTATCGGCTTAATATCCTGAGTCACTTCCATAGTTCCCAAGTATTCTCCGCTCTCGCTCCGGACAGCAAAGTATCTGATATATACATATTTACCGCCCATTTTTATCCAGAAATCCTCATGATCTTTCCTGCCGGACTTGAAATCGTTTACTATGCCTTCTACTATGTGTACACTCGCCGGAGGGTGGCAAGCGGCGACCTTCCTGCCTATTATAGCCTTTACGCGCGGAAAGATCCTCTCGGCATTCTGCGAGAAGTATTTGACGGAGTCGTTCCTGTCTACGAACGTTATGTCAATCGGAAGAGTGTCGAGCATTCGAACCAGCTCTTCGATTTTCAATTCACCTGTCGGAAATTTTATTATTCCGGTCGAATCCCTGACCTCATCATCGCCTTTTGCATCGCCTTTTGCATCGCCTTTTGCATCGTCTTTTGCATTGCTTTCAGCGCTGCTTTCCACCTTTGAAGCCGCTTCACTGTGATCATAGGTTCTCCATACCGGCACTCTTGGCAGCATGCAGTAACCGAATTCACCGCTGCCGTCGGCAACGACCCTCCATTCGTCCTGCGTCAGGTTTTCAAGAAGCATGGGCAGCATTATATTCTCTTCCTTGAATATCATTTCACCTATGCTTGTAAGCAGATCGTCCGACTTGTCTTTAAAAAACTCGAACCCTGCATCGCTGTTTAGCAATTTTTTTACTTCCCTGAGTTTGCCGCGTATCTGGTCATCAACACCCCACATCACTTTTGGAGGCGCAGTAATGCCGTACTTCTCCATAAACGGAAACAGCAGGTTCTCCTTTTTGAGATAATGACGGTCAAGCTCACCGAGCTTTTCGAAGCTATCAACAAGTTCCTTGCCGACGCCTGCTTCCCTGGCTGCTAAAAGCTGGGCGCCTATATTTTCCATAAGCCTTTGGATCGCACGATTCTCGGCTTTAAGTATATTAATGGGATGTCCGGGGATCTCCGACGGATCGGTCGGTTGATGTATCTCTTCGATCGAACCCTTGAACACTGCTGCATGCACGTCGCAGAGGCGCTGTATTTCTTCGACCGGCAGTCCGTCTGCAATAAGGGCCTGCTCCGCCTGCGTTATCTCGTTTACTGAAACATTTCCAAACGCTTCATTGAATTTTCCCTTTACTTCATCCACGCTTTTTCCGGCATGTAGCTGTGAAATCACATCTTTTATTACTTCCTGGCGGTATTTTCGGTTGTTGATCTCTTCACTCATATGGATACACCCCTTTTCAATATTCTTTATCAAGAATATTTTACCCACAATAAGTGAAACAAAAATAAAAAGGCGGCGTTATTTTTCGCCGCCATTGTATGTCCATCCGTAGTCGTTGTGATATATCATGAGCCTTGTCATTCCGCCGTCAACAGTTATATTCTCTCCGGTAATAAAGCCTGCCTTTTCACTGCAAAGGTACAGTACCATATTGGCTATATCCAGAGGGTTCCCTACCCTGCCGGCGGGATGCTGCGTTTTGTCCGCCCCTTCAAATTCGTTTCCCTGAGTATCTATCCAGCCGGGGCTAATCGAATTGACCCTTACCCTGCCGGAAAGGCTGACCGCAAGCGCATGAGTCAATGCCGATATACCGCCCTTTGCCGCAGTATAGCTTTCAGTGTTTGGCTGGCTCATCCTGTCCCTGCTCGACGAAATATTAACGATAGCCGCGTCATCGCCGAAATGATCCCTGAACAATTTCGTCAGCATGAAAGGAGCGGATATCCCTGTGCGCAGGACATAGTTGAAGTCCTCGTATGAGCAGTCTTCGAGTCCGCCCCGTGTTATTTATATACCCTTATCATGGTTCTACAATTTGACTTTTGGGCAGTAAGAAGGATAAGCCAAGACTTGCTATTGAGATCAGTATAATCGCGGCAAAAATGATATGCAGTCCCGAAACCTGTGACAATCTTACCTGATCCAGGTACGCTGCATTGTTGATATTCGCGGAGGAATACAGGTTGCCGGCGTCTATTCCCTCGATACCGATTCCTGTCAGGTATTTCACTATCGCCAAATTGAAAATGCTTCCGAAAATGCTTATCCCTATCGTCTGTCCCAGTGTGCGGACCAACGAATTCAAAGCAGTAGCCGCCCCGCGTTTATTGTAGCCCACCGACATCTGTACGACTATCGTCAGGGTCGAAAAACCGGCGCCGAAGCCAAAGCCCATTACCGACGTATAAATGATGACCAGAAACAGCGGAGAATTCAGATTAAGTGTAGGCATCAGCAGGCAGCTCGCCGCGATTACTAACGATGAAACCGCTATTACCGCCTTTTCGCCATGCCTTGGAATGGCTTTCCCTACATATACCGAGGCCAACAGCCATGTTATGGACATGGGAGCCATGGTCAGGCCCGACACCGTGGCGCTTAAGCCAAGTACATTTTGTATATATAAGGGCATATAAACACTGATCGCTATCAACACGGCTGAAGCCAGAAAGCTTACTATATTGACTATCGTATTGGTCCTTGTGAAAACGTCAAACGGTACTATCGGTTCCTTTGCCTTTTTTTCCACGACATAGAAAACAGTCAGAAAGCCGGCTGAGACCATCAGGCACGCCAATGTGGCCAGGTCATTTTTCCCGAACAGCAGAAATCCGTATAATAGCGCAATAATGGCTGCCGACAATAATGCGGCGCCGGCAATATCTATCCTGTGCCTCTCTCGTGCGAAAACTTCCCTGAGGTTCCTCTGCAGGAGTATTATCGATAACACGCCAAAAGGTATGTTTATGAAAAAGATCCAATGCCATGAAAGATTATCGATAAGAAAGCCTCCGACAAAGGGCCCGACGAGGCTTGCGACTCCCCAAGCGGAACTAATCCACCCCTGTACCTTTGCACGCTCCTCAAGCTCGAAAACATCGCCTACTATGGTAAAAGTCACTGTGAATATCGCTCCGGCGCCTATCCCCTGCAAAGCGCGAAAAGCAACCAGCTCATACATGCTCACCGACAGACCGCACAGTATACTGCCTGCTAAAAAGATCACTATCCCAATGGTAAGTATGTTCTTCCTGCCATATAAATCGCAGAGCTTGCCGCAGATGGGGATGGAAACGGCAGACGTCAGAAGGTATATGGAAAAGACCCAGCTTATCAGTTCAAAGCCACTCAGATCCTTGACTATGGTCGGGACGGCAGTGGTTACGACTGTCCCTTCTATTGCTCCCAGAAACATCGCGACTGTTATCGCTATGGTTATATTGCGTTTTTTTATATCCATTATCCTCTAATGAGTCCCTCTATCCCATGCCCGGGATTCCCTTTATCCTGTAGTAATTATCTCACTTCACATTACAGCGTATTGCTCAGCGCTGTAATAAACAGTCTTCATCAATGTTTTTACTGTTCGATCGGCTCGCCCTTCAGCCCGATGCTTTCGGCAGCCTTCCGCATCCCGTTAATGGTCTCTTCGACAATAAATTCAAGCTCCATTCCAAGCATCTTTGCGCCTTCTTCGATAACCTCCCTGTTGACGCCCGCAGCAAAGTTCTTTTGTTTCCACTTTTTCATGACCGACTTTGTCTCAGTATCGAGGACGCTCCTGCTGGGTCTCATCAAAGCTGTCGCTGTGACCAGCCCCGTAAGCTCGTCGATCGTGTACAGCACCTTTTCCATCCTTGCTGTCGGCTCGACCTTGCTGCATATGCCGTAACCGTGGCTGACTATCGCATGTATGTAGTCATCCGCGAATCCGTTCTCGCGAAGTATTTCGACAGCCTTGGCACAATGCTGGTCCGGGTACATTTCGTAGTCTATATCATGCAGCAAGCCTATTATGCCCCATTTTTCAGGCTCCTCCCCGTTCAGCAGCCCGGCGAAGTGCCTCATTACAGCCTCAACAGAAAGGGCATGTTTTATAAGGCTGTCGCTCTTATTATATTTTTTCAACAGGTCAAATGCATATTCTCTGGTCGGTTTATCGTTATTCATTTTGATCACGCCTTCTTTCGTTATTTGTATCAGACTTCTATAATAATAACTCAAATAAGCGCTCTATTTCAATAGAGGTCACTTTTTCGAAACCGAAACAAAAAAGCAGGGGCAGTTACTGTTTGACAGCGTCTGCCTCCTGCCTGATATAAGACTATAGCTTATCCTTTCCTTATCTGTGCTGTAAATGCTGACAGAGGAAGGAATTTGTTAAGGGCTATCAGTATTGCGCCCAGTACCGCCGGTACTATGGAGAAAATAAATATAAATGCCGATTTTATACCATCGACAGGCAGCTGCGAGTCCGCACCCGCTACACTAGTGAGCAATTTATACCCAAAAAGGCCTAAACCGTCCATGGACTGTTTGCTGAAATATATAATCTGATACAAGTAGCCTCCCCCGTTGGCTATGAATGCAATTATTACGATCGAAAGAAGCGGCAGCAGGGATGCCTTGACATATTGCCCCAGATCGGACGAACCTTGTTCCAGTTTTGCCGATACACAGAAGTACAGGGCAAATGCTCCCGCTATTGAAAAGCCTGAACTGATAACCATGGGGAATACGGTGTTGATTAATCCGAGGCCACGGAAAAACATATATTCTCCGACAAAATTGTTGGAAAGTGAAAGCAGTATCAAAAGAATGAACGGGTATACCTTCGTACTGACAGTCATCGGACATGCAAGCGTAAATGCTGCAAATCCATAAATTATACAAATCAGGATGCTGTATATTATAGAATTCGTAAATGCCATCATGAAGTTCCTGTCCCCGAGCAATAGCTTTAATCCGTCGGCTAGTCCGCCTGAAGACGGTATGAAGGTAAGGACGATCATTGCGACCGAACCCGCGGCAAAAAGAATATAACCTATAATGCCGATTATTGAACCCGGCCCGCCATTCGTCCTTTTTTTCAATTGCCCGACAGCCGACGTTATAGACGGCGCCAGAAAACACAGTACGAAAAAGACTACGATATTGATTGCCAGTTGTATGATCGTTTTTAAAACCCAGGCAGCGCTTGCTACACTTAACTGCATTTGTTGAAGACCGGACCTGAAGATAAATAAATCCATAACTTGCGAAGTTTTACTGGTTAATGGGCTGGAAGAAGAAAAGATATTTTCGATATCAGGCGTCATAAGGATCGTAGCCCTCGCAGCAATATATCCCAGGATAACAAAGGCGACCCTCCTGAAATCAATGCGTTCACTGTATTCATAGATAAGAACACCTATGATTACAGGTATGTAAACATTTCTCAAAGAGTCCATGATTGCAAATAAAAACGGGTACAGAGCCGGTTCAGCCATCAGAAATCTGGGCGGGCCACCCGCAGAAGACAGCAGTTTGCCTATTATACCCGTGCTGGGAGACAACATGCCGCTGAATACCCAGACAAAGGAAAGTGCAGGTATCAGGGCAGGTATTGACAATATTCCCATGGATACCAGTTTGAGCCATCTCCAGGGCAGCCTGGAGATGCATATTATAAGGATCACTGCGAATATGCATGTCAGTATGATTGAAAATGCGCTTAGCCTTACGGTATTCATTATTACTCCAGTAAAGCCATCCTTGCCAAAAAGCTCCGAATAGATACTCAAGCCCACAGATTCACTGCCGGAAATACCTTTAAAAATATTGTAATCCTTTGTTGAGACTATTACAGAGAAAACGCCAGGTATCACTTTGAAAACGAAGACTAAAAACAGTGCCGGAAGAGCAATGATAAACGGAATGACTTTTTTCATCAACGGACACTCCTTTACATAGCCATATTTTACATAACCATATCGATTTTGCTCCATAATTGTACCACGAATCAGTAAAAAAATGGGCACATTTAATTTATATTCCCGAACACCGGATTATAATAATTACCGGTTTGGAAAATAATACGGATAAAAACTGATGCTGAGCAGAAACAATAATACTATGAATAAACAAGGGTATCCACGATATATAAGAAAGCGTATCAAACTGATATTCAATCCTGCTTCCGGTGCAAATCGCGAATCACCGCTGCAGCTCATGAATGTTATAAAAGAATTGCAGGCCCGTCATTTTGTGACCGAACCGTACCTTACGGAACCCGATTCGGATCTGGCAAGCGTAGTGCAGGACGCCGTTGTACATGGGTTCCGCACATTTGTAGTCTGCGGAGGAGACGGCACGGTATCCGCTGTGGCTAGAGCGATGAAGGGTTTGAACGCCACCCTTGGAATCATACCTACGGGTACACAGAATAATGTGGCGCTTGGTCTGGGCATCCCGGCCGATATTCCGGCCGCAATCGATATACTTCGAACGGGAAGGCGTAATAAGGTGGATATGGGTATAGCTACATGCAACGGCAAAAGTATGCCGTTTCTTGAAATTTGCTCAGTCGGGCTTTTTTCAGCACTTTTCGAATCCGGAGACGATATCCAGCATGGAAACATCTCGCGCATCGGTGATTTCCTGGCTACCTTGACTGCCTCTCCTCCTTCTGAAATGAGTATTTTACTGGATGGTGAAAAGGAAATAAGGAACACAGGCCATGTGGTACTGATTTCGAATATGCCATATGTCGGCCGCCATTTTCAGGTCGGCACGCCGGATTGTTTCAAGGATGGCTTATTTGACGTGCTTTTCTGCTCCGACATTTCAAAGCTTGACCTGCTTATCGGATACATGCTGAAAGTACCGGGAATCAATGCGGAAAGCGACTCGCGAATCAGAAATTATCATGTGAGCAAAATAAATATCGAAACACATCCCGCCATGGCTGTTATGGCAGATGGGATATTGATCGGAGAAGGTCCGGTACAGATTGAAATGCAGCAGCACGCTTTGGCAGTGATTTTGCCTGCTGCAACGGATATAAAGACAGGAACAGGTGAAAGCCACGGAAAATAATGATAAAGAACGTAACGGTAAAATAAAAGGCAGGCCGGTGCATAAAATCCATGCTAAATGTATCAGACTTGCCGACTGGTTCAGGAATGTAAGCATTGTTTATTGGATAATCGGCCTTGGCATTCTGCTGTCAATTGCTCTGATCTTTATGCCCGGTTATCTGTGGGAGTATTTCTGGGTCCGTATAAAGACGCAAAAGCATCTGGTAGCTCTTGTACTGATTTTCTGCCTGGTAGCCGTGTCACTCGTATGGAAAACAGGCCAACGAATAGATGTCTGGGCTTTCAAGGTTTTCAACCTGCACGGGCTGCACACACGCTGGCTTGATTGGACAATGCTCGGCATTACTCAGATCGGAAGCGGTATTTTTGCCATGGCAATAGCGGTCTTTTTCTTTTTGAAGGTCAATCATCTGCTCGCCTATGAGGTCGTTTTGGGGAGTTTGTCGTTATGGCTCGTGGTCGAGCTCATGAAAGCTCTCATATGCCGGACGCGCCCCTATATAAAACTGGCGGATGCCCGTATCGTAGGTTCAAGAGCCGGCGGGCATTCATTCCCAAGCGGTCATACCAGCCAGATTTTTTTCCTGGCCGCATTGATCTCACACTATCACCATTTTGCTCTTTCGGGTTGGCTGATCCTGTACGGCGTCGCTTTGCTGGTTGGCATAACACGCATCTACGTTGGAATGCATTACCCGCGCGATGTGATGGGCGGCGCTGCGCTCGGTACTGCCTGGGGACTTTTCGGTGTGATTGTGAATAGTTACATCTGATACTATGAGTCAATAAAAATCTGCGTCTTCCTACTGAAATTACCTGCCTATGCCCGAAATACCATCAACTATAAACTCTTTTCCAGAGTCTCATTTATGTCATTATATATTCTTATCATAAGTTGATCTAAATTCTTAGCAGCATTCATATATTTGCTTACCTCCGGTATCCTTGACAAGTCTTTAAATTTTGCGTTTAGCTGTACAACTCTCGACTCGGCTTCCTTATTCGATAATTTACCGGAATATAACTGTTTTTGACCCAAGTCAAGTTCATCAATTTCCCTTTTCAGATCCGGCATTTTGGAAATAGCAGCCTTTGCTTGCTTCAGTCCCGTAAATTCAGGACTTGATTTTATTGCTTCGACCAGTTTTGGTAAAACATCATTTATGCTCATATTTTTACACCTCGGAGTAGCTTACATAATATCAAAAACGGAGTTTTTCAGGCTACATTTAAAGTATATGAGCGGTAGATCGATAGTGTTACTTTATGTATACTAATAGAATTTTATCATCGAGCAGGCCTGCATACCGTAATTTTCCAGCATATACTTACCCCTGAGAACGCCAAACTGAACAATATGACCGTTCAGTTCATTTTCAAGCGCCAGCTTGCCGATACCGGCAATTGCCGGTAAAAAAGCATCAAGGGCATACACTTTTATCCTATAGGTATGGAGCTGTCCTATTGGAGGCAAAGGTCCCCCGTAGCCCAGCTTTCCGAAATCATTCGTCCCTTGCACAGCGCCGCCCAGAGAATATACAATTGCTTCGTTTGGAATACCTTCCGGTAGTATGGAAATTTCCGCAGGTATGTTCCAGATCAGCCAGTGTGTAAAAACCCGCATCGGAGCATCTGGATCATCCATTATAATCGCAATCGACTTTACGTTGCCGGAAATATTTTCGATAATCAACGGAGGTGAGATGTTAGCACCCTGGCCGGTAAATTTGACTGGTATGAATCCATTATCCACAAATGCCGGACTGATCACTACGAGATTACTCGGCATTATATCAGCCTTCTTTAATCGTATAGTCTACATAAATCATTATACTCAAAAAAATGAATCAGGTTACCATAAATTTACATCAAAAGATAGGCCGAAATCGCATTATATCAGGGTATTGGCACGGTCAGTAAATATCACACATTGAGATACTTCCATTTGCCCTTATTCATCCTCACAAGATACATGACCGATCTTGAACTGAAGTCAAAGAAAATTCCAATCATAACTGCAGTTAAGCCTATTCCGAAGAATTTTATCAGCAGCAAAGACATAATGACCCTGAAAGTCCACAGCCCAACGAAGGAAGTGACCATGACATACTTGATGTCGCCTGCAGCCTTCAATGTCGCCGAACATAGATTGAGTATCGCCAGCAGCGGCTCTATCAGCCCGAAAGTACAGACTATTCCGACCGACTCCTGAATAACAAGCGGGTCTTTGGAATACCAGCCTGCAAGATACTTTGCGAAAATAAACGTGAGCATGCCGATAACGAACCCTACCGCCATGGTTATTTTCAAGCCTTCATAGGCATATGTCTCAGCCTTTTCATAATCCTTTTCGCCGAGGCTCTGGCCTACAAGTGTTGTATTTGCTATGGCAAAGCCGAATATGGGGAAGAAAGCCAGCGCATTTATGTTGATTCCGATCTGGTATGCCGCCATAGCAACCGTCCCCAATGAGACGATTATGATCTGAAGTACAAGAAACCCGCCCTGCATGACCAATTGCTCTATGAAGCCCGGGATCCCTATATTGATTATCCTCTTCATCATTTCCGGCCTGATCGTGTAATCATCCTTAAGACTCATATTCAGTTTGAGCCCTTTGAAGTTATATAGAACCAGGACCCTGACAGTAACACCTATGATCCTCGAAGCCGTCACCGCTATGGCAGAGCCAATGATACCGAGTGCGGGTATGTTGAGCGCCGGCACGCCAAATATCAATACAGTGTTCAATATGATGTTTAAAATATTCACTCCGCCTGTGATATACATTGGAGTCTTCGTATCCCCGGCTCCCCTCATGGCTCCCGAAACTATTATGTCGAGCACAAAAAAGGGCAAATTTAAAAGAACAATATTAAAATAATCGATCCCCGCGCTAAAAACTTCCCTTTCGGCTCCACCAAAAAACAAACCCAGGATATTAACGGAAAACAGTCTGCCAAAAACCGCCAGCAGTACTCCGACAACGATCGCTATATATCCTGACTGTATCAAAGCACTTTTTGCTTCTTCCTTGTTGCCTTCACCTGTGACCCTCGCTATGACAACTGTCGTGCCTATAGACAAGCCTGAAAACACAGTTTGCATGAGCCCAATGAGCATATTTATCATACCTATGGCTGCAACCGCATATGTACCGATCCTGCCCATAAATATAATAGAAACCATTCCGACCATCATCTCAAGTATCTGTTCGGTTATCGACGGCCAAGCCAATGAAATTATTCCCTTATCCGCTTTTTTATTCAGCTGGAACCATTTTCTTTTCATTTTAACCCCATTGGTACAGACCTATTTGATACAATGAAAGCTATTATAACTCAAATAAATTCATCTGGCGACAATAAGTTGATCGAAAAAAATCGGCGACACATCGAGCATCGGCGAAAAATATGAGTCCGTTTTTAATCAGAGACCTTTTTATAATAGCTTTCTTCCGGTCCGAAATAGGAAGCCGGCAGCGGATCCTTTGACAAAACAAGCTTCTGCATGACCAAACCTGCGTCAAGGCCATGGAAACGCAGGACATGCAGCCCCTTTGCCAACTTGTGTGCCGTAGTCATGATATGGATATTATCCAATACTCCCATGCACCATGGGTCGTTGTTATAGTCGCCTGCGATAAATTCCTCCGGCAGGGAATTGGCAATCACCGGAGCCGCTCCGTCGAAGGAAACCCCGTACCTGAGCCTGCTGTTCCTGGAAAGATTATTGGTAGGCGCGAAATATGCCGTCAGGGTATACTCCGCTTCCGTGCCGACGAAAACCCTGTAATCCAGGTAAGGCCCATCTTCCGCTTTTTTGAAAGAAACTGTCGTCGGGTACATTTTGACTGAAGACAAGGAACGGCCATAGTTTTCAATCACTTTCCACGATGCATCGCGTTTATCGGCTTTGTTAAAGAAATGCTCAGCTTCGATCGAAATGACATTATTTTTTCCGACAAAAGTCATTTCAGGCAGCCTGCCGGTATCGGTCAATTCCGCCGAGACCTCAACCTTTACAGTCCGTCCGGCGCCTTTTACGGTGATAACACCTTTTGACGACTTCCCAACTGAAGCCCAGTCGATGGAAACCATGATCGTCTTCCAGTTTCTTACGTATCCGCTGCACTTGTCGAGCCTGATCCAGTCAGCGCTTGTTTCGGCCGTAAATTCAAACCCGGTGTTCCCCTTATTGCTTACCGTTATGCTATGGCTTTCCTTCAGCAGGTCCGTAAAAACAGGAAGCTTTGCCTTCCCCGAGGAATAACCTTTCTTCGTAGCTTCCACATCCACTATCATGGATGCGCCGGATGCCGGTTTTACATAGCTTACTTCCGGATACCGCCATCCTTCGTCGTTCCATTTTACGTAGCCGATATGGGCGGAGCTCATGATCCCTTTCCATTTGCCATTGGTCATGACATTGTTGTAATAGCTTTGCATTTCCTCGTCGGCCTGTATCGCATCTTCCACCAATACCGCATATTTGTTGGCCAGTACGCTCCCGAGGCCATAGTACCGCTTATTGAGCCCTGCGTATATCTGCATTTTCACTATGTTGGCAGACGCCACGGCGGGGTAGTACACGAGCTGGTAATATGTATCCCTGTATTCCGCAGGCATCAGGTCATAATATTTTTTTGTGTTATTCTCAAGCTCGATTGCGTGCTCAAGCACTCTGTAAGCCTCGTTATAATTGATGCAGCTGTAAGTGTCCGAAGTGAGGACTTCCGGCCTGCGTTTTCCGTTGAGCCTCGTATAATCGGACAATATCTTTGCGATACCGTCCAGCACGTCATTATCCGCCGCATTTCCGAATTGCTGTTCTGTCCACTTCCTTGTATATTCCTGCGTCTTGTTTATCCCGTTGGTCCCCCACTTTTCGAAATCGTAGGCGATGTCCAAAAAGTACGATATCGGAAATTCCTGCGGCTTAAGATCTCCTACGTTGACGATCCAGACATTTCTGACGCCGTAATCGTACACTATGGACATCTGTTCCCAGACCTTTTCGATAGGAGTCGTATTGATCCACTCATAGGACACCGGAGCGCCGTGATAATCAAAATGGTAATACATACCCCAGCCCGCTTCACGGTTTCTTTCGGCCTCTGTCGGAAGCGTGCGTGTATTGCCGAAATTATCTTCAGCCAGCATGATCGTTACGTCATCGAGCACTTCCCAGTCCCTAAGGCCGGCTACCTCATCCGTGCCGTACCAGAACCTCTCAACTTCCTTATAAATCGTGAGGACCTGCGGGACTTCAGCGAGGCCATGTTTCCTCAACAGTTCCTTTTGTGTGACAATAGCACTTTTCAACAGTTCGATATTCTCTTTTATGCCTCCGCCGAGTACGGAATCACGTTCACCCCTCATACCCAGCGTGATCAGGCTCTCAAAGTCCTTATTTCGTTTGACCCCATCCTCCCAGAATCTGGTAATTGGCTCTCTGTTATGTACGAAGCTCCATTCGTTACTGGTTCCGTACTTTTGATATATCTTCTGCCATTCTTCACCTGAGCGGTACAGCGGTTCGTGATGGGAAGTCCCCATTACTATGCCGTAGGCGTCGGCAAGCTTCGCATTCGCAATATTACTGCTTTTGCCGTTTTCGCTGAATATGGCGCTCCACATGGCAGGCCACATAAAATTACCCTTTAGCCTCAGGATCAGAACAAATACCTTATCGTAAAATTCTTCATTGAAGTCACCGAACTTATTCATGACCCACGATCCGAGAGACGGCCACTCATCGTTGAGGAATATGCCCCTATATTTGACCGACGGCTCTTTTGAAGTGTAATTCAGTTTGCTTTCAGGAATGGTTATTACCGGCGCCTTCTTCGGTGCAACATCACCCCAGTAGACCCATGGGCTAACGCCGATCAATTCCGATATGTGAAAAATACCGTAGATCGTGCCCCTCTTGTCGCTGCCCACTATTACAACGGCCTTATCTACGCCGGCAACATGATTTTCAACGACGCGTATCAGGAACGTTTCCCATTTATCCTTTATAGCGGAAACATCGATTTTGCCTTCGGCAATGAGAGTGTCGATCAGATCGTTATTTCCTATGGAGCCCGCGAGCAATACCGTTCCATTGAGCAGACCGGCATCAGTAACAACTTCGGGCGTTATTCCGGCGACCATTTGCACATCATCGGCAAAGGACCGCGCAACGAGGCTCAGGCCTTCGTGATCCCGGCCTTCAGGATCTATATATATCTGAGCCGCAGCTCCGCTCCCTGCAATTTCGAGTCCGTTTATCCCTGGCATATAATCGACCTCTCTATTATTGTATTGTGTTTCTCTTTCATCCCCTTACATGCTTTGTGCTTTCTTTTACATTTCTTTGCTTGCGATTATCTCTTCCATATCACAGTCGGGTCTATATGTTTGATGTCATGGGAACAGGTACGTGCCATCATTCCTGCCAGCTCTTCCGTCATTTCTTCTATTTTTTCCCGAACACCGGCTGCTTT